>ENA-UOUL01000954-UOUL01000954.1-bioreactor-metagenome-genome-assembly--contig:-NODE-954-length-45230-cov-22.234713_pt1 | contig 45230 bp, 56 predicted proteins | sample MGYA00249838_ERZ747220 | MGnify/ENA primary metagenome ERZ747220 (study PRJEB28778, sample SAMN05720191) | bioreactor metagenome | isolation source: Anaerobic biogas reactor | place: USA:Washington... | reverse complement strand
GGCGTGAACGAGCCCCAGTTCTGCGGCACCGAGTACCGCGTCAGCGAATTCCACGGCGCCATTCTCCGTGAGCAGTTAAAGCGTCTTGATCCCATCATCGCCGGACTGCGCAGTTCGAGACGCAGACTGATCGAAGCCATCGCCCACAAGATGGAAATAGCTCCCTCCCACGATACCTGCGGCGACTGCGGCACCACCGTCGCCCTGCGTTTCGGCAGCGAAAAAGAGGCAAGAGCCTTCTCGGCGCGCTTCGGCGGCGGTACGCTTCCCATCGACACCGGCAAACATGTCTATACCAACTGGACGCCGGTCATGGAAAAGCGGGGCGCTCTCCATCCCCTTATGGACCCATTCAAGATGGAGGCAAACAAAAACCTGAATCACAACTACACCCGCGACATGTGCCCCAAGACACTTGACCTGCTTTCCCGCACCGTATATATCGGCACCGCCCCCGACTGGAGCGACGAGACTGTCGAAAATCTGGCGAAGAGAATCATCGGCTGATATAAAATTATACATATACGGGCTGCCGCGCAGTATTTCGCGGCAGCCTTCGTAATATAGAAAAAGTGTTATTCCGGAGCGACATGGACATAAAAGCAAAACTACACGCGCTATCCGACGCGGGATACGCCGCGTTCCAGCGCAGACTGATACCCAACATACCGCCCGAGACGATAATCGGTGTGAGAACCCCGGAACTTCGGAAACTGGCAAAGGAAATGATAAAATCCGGTGAAGCTGACGGTTTCATCGCGTCACTGCCCCATGACAGCTTTGAAGAAAATCAGCTTCATGCGTTCATTATAAATGCCTGCCGGGACTTCGGCGAATGTGTTGCTGATATTGATAGATTCCTGCCTCATGTCGACAACTGGGCGACCTGTGACGTGATATCGCCGAAGGCCGTCAAAAAGCATCTGCCGGAGTTTTACGAAAAGATAAAGGAGTGGCTGCGCTCAGACCGCGTTTACACCGTCCGCTTCGGCGTCGAAATGCTGCTGAACCTCTATCTGGACGGCGCCTTCCTGCCGGAGATGCCGGCTCTCGTCGCGGCTGTCAGTTCCGGGGAGTACTACGTCAGAATGGTCGTCGCCTGGTACTTCGCCGAAGCCCTTGCAAAGCAGCCGGCCACCGCGATGCCTTTTTTCGAGGAGCGGCGGCTCGATAAATGGACGCACAACAAGGCCATCCAGAAAGCAGTGGAGAGCTATCGCATCCCCCCGGAGATGAAGGCGGAGCTGAAGGCCCATCGTATGGCCAGGCGCTGAGGGCTTAGCGTTGCCCGAACGGGCCAATCATGCTATAGTAAAAAGGAATAAACTGATTAGTACAAAGGGGCGCTGTGGAAACAAGCATTGATTTGGATCTGGCCGCCGCCAACGCCCGGTCCTTTTCCCAGGCCGCGGGAGTGGGCTGCCTGCTGGCGCTTCCGGATGGGAAGCCCATCACCCAGGCGGGCTATGTGTGCGCGCGCAGCAGCCTGTGCAAAAAAACGGTCAGCGACCACGCGGACTGCCACCAGCACCACCGCCACGCCCTGAGCGAAGCTGAGCGATTTGGCGGGAAATATGTGTACTACTGCCCCCACGGGCTGGGCTTTGCCGTGTCCCCCATCATGGGGCGGGGCGGCTGTGAGGCCAAGCTGCAGGCCGGCCCTTTTTTAATGGCGGACGCGGAGGATTACCTGTCGGTGGAGCTTTCCGGATTGCTGGCAGAATCCCCTGATAACGAGGAAAACCTCCGCACTTTGCTGGCGGAGCTGCCCTGTGTGCCGCCTGCCCGGGTGTCAGCCCTGTCCAACATGCTGTTCCTGGCGGCCAGCTTTGTCAGCTCCGCCCAGGAAGTGAGCCACCTGCGCCTCAAGGAAGCAAATGGCCTTCAGCAGGGACAGATCTCCGCCTATATCCTGCAGATCAAGCAGGAGGAGAAAGTGGCCCCTTACCCTTATGACAAGGAGCAGGCGCTGCTGGAAGCCATGGCCCAGAACCGCCGCAAGGACGCGGGCAGGCTGCTCAACGAGCTGCTGGGCGTCATCCTCATCATTTCCGGCATGTCCTTCTCCCGCATGAAATCCCACATCAATGAGCTGCTGGTTCTTTTGTCCAGAAAGGCCGTGGAAAACGGGGCAGACCCGGCCCTCATCCAGAGGAGTACGCACCAGTACTATCAGGATCTCACCCGTATCCAGGCCTTTGAAGAGCTGTGCTTTTGGCTGAGCGAAGTGGTGAACCAGCTGATGACCCTGGCCTTTGACTTTGGGGACACCCGGCACGCCGGCGCCATCAGGCGGGCCATCGGCTTCATCCGCCATAACCTGGCTGAGAAAATCACCCTGGAGCAGATCGCCGCGGAGGCCTTTATGTCCCCGGCCTATTTCAGCAGGGTATTCAAGCAGGAGGTGGGCAGGACGGTGCAGCGCTTTATTCTGGATGAGCGGCTGAAAAGGGCGGAAAGCCTGATGCGGGCCAGGGAGCTGAGCCTGCTGCAGGCAGCGGAGCTCTCGGGCCTTGGGAACCTGAGTTTTTTTAACCGCGTCATCAGGCGGCAATATGGGGTTTCACCCGGGGAACTCCGCAGGATCCTATGGCAGGAAATCCCATCAGGCAGGGAATAGTAAACGCAATTCGGCGCAATCGTACAGGTTTGGCGGGAACAATCTGCTATAATGGGAACAGCACACATAAGAGGAGGGACTTTATGCATCCAATTCTAAATGACATCTCCACCAACCTGCAGGCCGGCAAAGCCAAAATCGTCAGGGAACTGGTACAGCAGGCACTGGACAGCGGGGTGCCGGTGAAGGAGATCCTGGATGAGGGGCTTTTGAGCGGCATGAACATCGTCGGGAAGAAATTCAAGAACAACGAAGTCTTTGTGCCGGAGGTGCTGGTGGCGGCGCGGGCCATGAACCAGGGCGTCCAGGTCTTGAAACCCCACCTGGTCGACGCCAATGTCAAGCCCATCGGCAAGGTGTGCATCGGCACCGTGCAGGGCGACCTGCATGACATCGGCAAAAACCTGGTGAAGATGATGATGGAGGGAAAGGGCATCGAGGTCGTTGACCTGGGCACCGATGTGCAGCCAGCAACCTTCGTCGACACGGCCAGGGAGCAGGGCTGCCGGATCATCTGCTTAAGCGCGCTGCTCACCACCACCATGGGCATGATGACGGAAGTGGTCCAGGCTGCCCGGGAAGCCGGCATCCGGGACCAGGTGAAGATCATGGTGGGCGGCGCCCCCGTGACCGACGCCTTCTGCCAGCAGATAGGGGCCGACGCCTACACGCCGGACGCCGCAAGCGCGGCTGAGAAGGCGGTGGAATTCCTGACAGGGGAGCCGGCATGAAAAGGGACATGAAAGCCTGGAAAGAGGACCTGATCAAGGCCAAGGCCAAATGCGCCCTCCCCATCCTGTCCTTCCCCTGCGTTCAGCTGATGGGCGTCAGCGTGGAGCAGCTCTCGCGAGACCCGGCGCTTCAGGCCCGGGGCATGCAGCTGGTAGCTGAGCGGACGCCTGCCTGCGCGGCGGTGAGCATGATGGACCTTTCGGTGGAGGCAGAGGCTTTTGGCGCCACGGCGCGGTTTATGCCGGGCGAGGTGCCCACGGTGAAGGACCCCATTGTCCAAACACCGGAGGAAGCGGACGCCCTCAAGGTGCCCCAGGTGGGTGCCGGGCGTACGGGCAAATATGTGGAGGCCATCCGTCAGGCCTGTGGGCTCATCAACGACCGGCCGGTTCTGGCCGGGGTCATCGGCCCTTTTTCCCTGGCGGGCAGGCTCATGGGTGTCAGCGACATCATGATCAGCTGCTACGATGAACCGGAAGCCGTTCACACGGTGCTGAAAAAGGCCACGGATTTTTTGGCGGACTATGTCCTGGCCTACAGGGGCGCGGGCGCCCATGGGGTGGTCATCGCGGAGCCGCTGGCAGGCCTCCTGTCCCCGGGGCTGGCGGAGGAATTCTCCGAACCCTATGTCAAGCGCATGTCCGGGGCGGCCCGGTCGGATGAATTCCTGGTGATCTACCACAACTGCGGCAACAACACGCCCCTGATGCTGGATTCCATCCTCAGGACAAATTGTGATGGCTACCACTTTGGCGACGCGGTGGCCATCGCCGGCCTGGTGGGCCGCGTGCCTGAGGATAAACTGGTGATGGGAAATATCAGCCCTTCTTCCCAGTTTCTGGGCGGCACGCCCGAGGGCATCCGTGAGGCGACCCTTGGGCAGCTTGGCGCCTGCAGCCCCGGGCATCCCAACTACATCATTTCCTCCGGCTGCGATATCCCGCCCATGAGCCCCTGGGAGAACATCGACGCGTTCTTCGCCGCCGTCCAGGAATACTACACAGGGGTTTAGGCATGCCGCTGGATGAACACCTCATCAAGGCCGCGCTTCATGCCGGCGCTGCCAGGGCCACGGTAATCCCCGGGGGCCAGGTCGTGCTGTCCTCAGCGTTCCGGGATATGTGCCAGGCAAACGCCTGCGGAAAATACGGGAAATGCTACATGTGCCCGCCGGATGTAGGGGAAATCGAAGGCCTAATGGCCATCGTGCGGGGATACCCCATGGCGCTGGCCTACCAGAGCATCTCGCCCCTTGAGGACAGCTTTGACTTTGAGGGAATGGAGGCGGCCGGCCTTAAACATGTGCGGCTGAGCCAGCGCCTTGGGAAAGCCCTGAAAGAGTTGCTTGTCCCGGGGTATCTGCACCTCACCTGCGGCGGCTGCCGCCTGTGTGAAAGCTGCCTGAAGCCTGAGGGGCTGCCCTGCCGCTTTCCGGATGAGGCCATGCCCTCAGTGGAAAGCTATGGGATCGACGTGTACAACACGGTCAAGGGCACGGGCCTCAAATACATCAACGGAACCAACACCGTGACCTACTTTGGCATGGTGTTCTTCCACCCTCAGGAGGCATAGCTTGCCCCAACTGACCGTCTGGCAAAATGGGATCCGGCACAGCGCCCGCTTTGAAGGCGCGCCTGTGCTTTCCCGGCTGCTTGAGAAGATGGGACTGGCCATTCCCCAGCCCTGTGGCGGGCGTGGGCGATGCGGCAAATGCCGGGTGGAGATAAAGGGGGAGCTGTCCCCGCCCAATGCCTTTGAAGAAGCGGCCGGGGGGCGCCTGGCCTGCCAGGCGGTCCTCCTGGGAGACTGCGAAGCCATCCTGCCTGAAAGCCCCGGAATGGCGCAGATCCAGCTGGAGGGGCGGGGGCGCTTGGGAAAGCTCAGTCCCATGCCGGGGCGCTTGGGCGCGGCGGCGGATCTGGGCACTACCACCCTGGCGCTGAAGCTCTATGACTTATCAAACGGCCGGAACATCGCCAGCGCTGCCCGGGTGAACCCCCAGACAGCAGTGGCAGCTGATGTGATGGGCCGCATCGGTGCGGCGCTTAAGGGGGAACTGCCCCGCCTTGAGCGGATGGCGCTGGACGCGTTGGGCGATCTGCTTCATGAAGCCTGTGATAAAGCCCAGGCCTCCATGGAATCAGTGGAGACACTGGTCATTACCGGCAACACCACCATGCTCTATCTGCTCATGGGCCTTGTCCCCCTGGCGCTCTCCCGCGCGCCTTTTGAGGCCGATCACCTCTTTGGCCAGTGGGTGTCGCTTCTGGGAAAAAAGGCCTACCTGCCCCCCTGCATGAACGCCTTTGTGGGGGCGGACATCACCTGCGCGGTGCTTGCCAGCGGGCTTACCGAAAAAAAGGACACGGCGCTGCTGGTTGATGTGGGCACCAACGGGGAAATCGCCCTGTGGCAGGATGGTACGCTCCATGTGGCGTCCACCGCCGCCGGCCCTGCCTTTGAGGGTGCGGGCATCAGGATGGGCTGCGGCAGCGTGCCGGGCGCCATTGACAGCCTGTGGCTTGAGGACGGGCAGCTCAAGGCGCACACCATTGGGGATATGCCCCCGGTGGGCCTATGCGGCTCCGGGCTGATTGACGCGGTGGCAGGGCTTCTGGACCTGGGCCAGGTCCAGGACACCGGCCGGGTGGAAGCGCAGCGGCTTCATCTGGCGGGGGAGGTATCCCTCTTCCCCGAGGATATCCGCAGCGTACAGCTGGCCAAGGCCGCCATCGCCGCCGGCATCCGGACGCTTTTGCACGCCGCCCGGGTGAAGCCCGGGGAGGTCAGCGCCCTCTATCTGGCCGGGGGCTTTGGCAGCCACCTGGATATCGCCTCCGCCGTCCGCATCGGCCTCATCCCTGATGAGCTGGCTGGCAAAGTGGCCGTCATCGGCAACGCCTCCCTGGCAGGTGCCGCGGAATTGCTGCTGGACAGGGGGAAGCTTAAGGATACGGCGTTAATCGCCAGCCGCGCCCGGCATGTCCCGCTGGGCGGCAACCCCTGGTTCAACGAAGCCTATATGGAAGAGATGCTGTTCCCGGAAGAATAGGCGGGTATATCCTTTGATGCAGGGGCGGGAGGCTCTTTTTTCTTGCGCGCACCGCCGCTTGCCGGCTTTTTGAGATGTGTGTATACTGACGGCATCAGCCGTCAATCGTTTTTTATCGGGGAGGGCCTATGAACATCCTGCGCGCCGCGTCAGCGGGCACCCTGGAGTCCAGCGATGCCCTGGTCATGGTGAGCCCCGGGGAAGGGGAACTGGTCATTGAAATCGAGTCCGTGGTGCTGCCCCATTTCGGCGCGGCCATCCGGCAGGCGGTGGAGGAGGTGGCCCGGGAGATGGGCCTTGCCGCCGGAACCATCAGGGTCAATGACCAGGGAGCCCTGGACTGCACCCTCAGGGCCCGGGTGGAAACGGCGATTTCGCGCGGGACGGAGGCGGGCACATGATCCGCTCGCTGCTCTTTGTGCCGGGAAACAGCCCTGCCATGCTCCAAAACGCTGATATCCACCGGGCCGATGCCCTGATCCTGGACCTGGAGGACGCGGTGGCTGCAAAGGAGAAGGACAGTGCCAGGGCGTTGGTGAAGCGCGCCATCATGGCCTTGCGTTTTGGCGGCCTGCCCCTGATTATCCGGGTGAACCCACCGGGCAGCCCTTATCTGGAGGACGATCTTTCCGCCATGGTGCCCCTGGCCCCCAATTATGTGATGCCCACCAAGGTGGCAGGCGCGGAAGACATCCGGAAGATCAGCGCCCGGATAGCAGAAATCGAAGCGGCACACGGGATGAAGGCCGGCAGCGTGGGCCTGGTCCCTCTAATCGAGTCTGCCCTGGGGGTGGAAAACGCTTTCCTGATCGCTTCAAGCGATTCCCGGGTCCAGGGGATGCTCCTGGGCGCGGAGGATCTGGCTTTTGACCTGGGCGCTCCCAGGAGCAAAGCCGGGCAGGAAATCCTCTATGCCCGGGGCCGGATAGTGGTCGCTGCCAGGGCAGCCGGCATTTCGGCTTATGATACGCCTTTTACGGATGTGAATGACGCGGCTGGCCTTGAGGCCGATGCCCTTTTCGCCAGAAGCCTGGGCTTTGACGGCAAGGCGGCCATTTCCCCCCGCCATGTGGAAGCCATCAACCAGGCCTTCAGCCCCACCGAAGCGGAGATCAGATACGCCCGGGAGGTGATGGCCGCCATCCAAAAAGGGGAGGAGGCTGGGCTGGGCGTGGTTTCACTTCATGGAAAGATGGTGGACAAGCCCATCGTGGAACGCGCCCAAAGGGTGCTGGCCGCGGCCCTTCAGCCTGGCCTGGAGGGAGAAGATGAATAAGCTGGCTGGCACCCTGAGGGAAGCGATTATCGCCTGCGGGCTTTCAGACGGGATGACTGTCTCCTTTCACCACCATTTGCGGGACGGCGACCAGGCCTTGAACCAGGTGATGGCAGAAATCGCGGGACTGGGCATCAAGGGGCTCAGGCTTGAGGCCAGTTCCCTCTTTGCAGCCCACGCCCCCCTGATCGAACATATCAATCACGGCGTAGTCACCTCGATCGGCACGGGGTATATGGCAGGCCCCCTGGCCCGTGCTGTATCGGAGGGCTTTCTGGCTGAGCCTGTACGTTTCCGCACCCACGGAGGCCGCCCTGCCGCCATGGCCCGGGGCACAGCCAGGGTGGATGTGGCCTTTATCGCAGCCCCGGCGGCCGATCCCTGCGGCAATCTCTCGGGCATCAAGGGCCCCGCCGCCTGCGGTTCCCTGGGCTACGCGATGACGGACGCCCGGTATGCGGGAAAAGTGGTGGCGCTCACCGACCATCTGCTGCCCTATCCCCTCTTCCCCGCCTCCATTTCAGAGGAGCAGGTGGATTTTGTGGTGCGGCTGCCCTCCATCGGCGACCCCCAGGGCATCGTGTCCGGCACCACCCGCATGACCCGGGACCCGGTGGCGCTGGCCATTGCGCGCCTGGCAGCCCAGGCGATTGAACACAGCGCGCTGTTGAAAGACGGTTTCTCCTTCCAGACCGGGGCGGGCGGGGCCTCGCTGGCGGTCACACAGTTCCTGAAGCCCATCATGCGCCGCCTGAATGTGAAGGGCAGTTTTGGCCTGGGAGGCATCACCGGATATCTGGTGGAGATGCTGGCGGAAGGCTATTTTGACACGCTGCTTGATGTGCAGTGCTTTGACCTGAAGGCCGTGGAATCCATCCGGGATAACCCCCGACACCAGGAGATATCCGCCGCCCGCTACGCCAGCCCCCTGGCCAAGTCGGCCGCCGTGGACGCCCTGGATGCGGTGGTGCTGGGCGCGCTTGAAATCGATACAGATTTCAACGTGAATGTCCATGTGGATTCAAACGGGGTCATCGCCGGCGGTTCCGGAGGCCATGCGGATGCTGCCGCGGGGGCTAAGCTGGCATTGGTGGCGGCCCCCCTCTTCCGGGCGCGCCTGCCCATCATCGTGGACAAGGTCCGCTGCGTCTCGACCCCGGGAGATACGGTGGATGCGCTCATCACCCAGCGGGGCATCGCCGTCAACCCCAGGCGGCCTGAACTGGAGGACCGCCTGAAGCGCGCCGGGCTCCCCGTTTTTCCCATCGGCAAGATCAAGGAGATAGCCGAAGGCTATACCGGTATCCCCACCCCCATTGAGCCAAAAGGCAAAGTGGTGGGCGAGGTGGAGTACCGGGACGGCCGGGTGATCGACGTGATCAGGGCAATCAGATAGCCTTCCTTCCCGGCGCAGCAGCCGGCGCCCTGGGCAGGGCGATTTTTTCAATATGCTATAATACGCATGTTCCCCTGGAGAGAAATTCCACGAGAAGGAAAATGCCTGTCGGCATTGTTGTGTTTATATGACGAAAAAGAACCCCTATTTGCTGGATACCGTATCCAATGCCCTGGCAGTGCTGGACTGCGTGGCGGAAAACGGCCACAGCACACTGACGCAGATCTCCGAAGACCTGGGCATCAATAAAACCGTGGTGTTCCGTATCCTGTATACCCTTGAGGCTGGCGGCTATGTCACCAAGACTGAGACCTCCGCCTACACCCTGGGACACCGGGTCATGCTGCATGGGCAGCAGGCGCTTAAGCACAACGCCCTCCATCAGCGGGTGAAAGGTGTTTTACGGGACCTGACAACCCGGTTCAACGAAAGCTCCCATATGGGCCTGCTGGATGACAATGCCAATGTGCTGATCGTCTCAAAAATTGACGCCGCCGCCACCATCCAGATGTCCTCCCAGATCGGCAAGACCATGCCGGCTTACTGCTCCGCCATGGGCAAGTGCCTTCTGGCCCATATGAACCCCTTGCAGCTTAAGGAGTACATGAACTCCGCTCCTTTTCCCAAAAAAACACTGACCACCCTGACCACCGCCAAAGAGCTTGAGCGGGAACTTGGGCAGATACGCGAGCGCGGCTACGCCATAGACAACGAGGAAAGCGAAGAAGGCCTCTTCTGCGTGGCAGTGCCGGTCGCCAATTCCCGGGGCAAGGTCTACGCGGCCGTCAGCCTCTCCGGGCCTTCCTCCCGCATGATCAACAAAACCAGCCAGATCATCCGGCAGCTGCCCCTGGCAGCCCAGGAAATTCTGCGCCTGGAAGCTGAAATCCCCCAGTAGCTACATGCAGGGGGCTTCCTGCGCCAACGTATGCCTGTCCCCTTTCGGGCAGGTTGTTTTTTTATTGTTTATATTTGGAAGGCTTGTTAATAATCACATAGAAGGGGTATTGACAGAAACCCCTTCTGTTGCTATTATCGAAATAAAGTTTCGTCTTCCGAAACATCAGGCGTCATTCAATATCGAAACCACTGACAATTCAAAGCTTTCCAACCAAGCCAAGGAGGAGATGTCATGATCAAAGTCAAATTCTATGGTACCGGCGGCCAGGGCATCGTAACGGCGGGCAAAGTGCTGTCCCAGGCAGTTTCCCTGTATGAGGGCAAGTACGCCATCACCGTTCCGGCATACGGTCACGAACGCAGGGGCGCGCCGGTCAACACCAGCATCATCATCGACAGCGAGCCGGTTCTGGTCAACTCATTTGTTTATGAGCCGGATTATGTGATGGTACTGGACCCCGGCGTGCTCATCCACAAGGTGGATGTGGGCGCGGGCATCCACAAAGACAGCGTCCTGGTGCTCAACGCTGTGGACCCCGGCATCGTGGAAAAGTTCCGGGGTTTTGGTTTCAAAACCATCTATTGCGCCGACGGCACTGGTATCGCCCTTCATCATATCGGCCTCCCCATCCCCAACGGCTCCATGCTGGGCGTCCTGGCGGCAGCCGGGCTGGTCAGCATTGATTCCATTGAAAAAGCGCTCATCGACTCCTTTGGGCAGAAAGCGGGTGAAAAAAATGCAAAAGCAGCAAGAGAATGCTATGAAAACCACCAGAAAGTTTAAGGTTATGGGCCCTGTCGCCACCCAGTTCGGCGCGGCCACCACAGGGAACTGGCGCCTGGAGCGCCCGCAGGTCGACTTCAGCCGGTGCACCAAATGCCGCACCTGTGAACTCCACTGCCCCACCAACGTGATGGAAATCAAGAAGGACCAGGAAGAGTGCGTTGTCATCAACTTTGACTACTGCAAGGGCTGCGGCGTATGCACCAATGTCTGCCCCGTGCAGTGCATCAGCCTGGTTGAGGAGAGGAGATAATCCGAAGATGAGCTACAAAATGCTGGACGGCAATACCGCAGCCGCGGAGGCCATTAAGCTGGCCCGCGTCAAGGTGATCGCGTCCTATCCCATCACCCCCCAGACCGTGATACCGGAAACCCTGTCAGAGATGGTGGAATCCGGCGAACTGAATGCGCAGTATGTGCGCGTTGAGTCCGAGCACTCCGCCCTTTCTGTGGTCACCTGCGCCGCCATGGCAGGTGTGCGCGCCTCCACCGCCACCGCCTCCAACGGCCTGGCGCTGATGCATGAAATCGTCGGCATGACCGCCGGAAACCGTGTGCCCGTGGTGATGCCGGTGGTCAACCGGGGCATCGCCGCCCCCTGGACCCTGTGGTGCGAGCATGTGGACACCATGTGCGAGCGGGACATGGGCTGGCTGCAGTTCTACTGCCAGAACGTCCAGGAAGTGCTGGATCTGACGCTCATCGCTTTCCGCGTTTCCGAGGACGCGCGGGTGCTCCTGCCCTCCATGGTCTGCCTGGATGGCTTTTTCCTGTCCCACTCCATGCAGAAAGTCACCCTGCCTGAACAGGCCAAGGTAGATGGTTTCATCGGCGAGTACAGCAACAAGAATGTGTACCTGGACCCAACCGACCCCATGTTTTTGAGCGACCTGACCGGCAATGAGGAGTATACCGAAATGCGCTACCAGCAGAAGCTGGCGCTGGATGCCTCCGTCCGGGTGATTGAAGAGGTTTTCGAGGAATTCCACAAGGAGTTCGGCCGCAAGTATGAGCTGGTGGAAGGTTACCGGACCGAAGACGCGGATGTGGTGCTGGTGGCCCTGGGCTCCATGTGCGGCACGGCCCAGTATGTGGTCAACAAGATGCGCGCGAAAGGCCAGAAAGTGGGCCTCCTGAAGGTTACCGTGTTCCGGCCCTTCCCGGCGGAATACATCCGCAGGCTGGTGGGCGACCAGGCCGTGGTGGGCGTGTTTGACCGCAGCGCCGGCCTGGGCGGCGAAGGCGGCCCGGTGTGGTATGAGGTCTGCTCAGCCCTCAGGAATAAGGACAACCAGGTCTTCCACTATGTGGGCGGCATCGGCGGCCGGGATGTGCGTGTGGAAACCATTGAGAACATCTACAATGAACTGCTGGCAATCAAAGCCGGTGAAAGCGACCGGCACACCGAATGGATCGATGTGAAGGACAACGCCCTTGAACTGCGGGAGGTGGCCAAAAATGTATGATATCAAGCACCAGTCCAGGGGACTGGTATCCCACGGCACCACGGCCTGTGCCGGCTGCGGGCTGGAACTCATCATGCGCAAGGTAATCGATGTGGTGGGCGAAGACACCATCATCGTCATCCCGCCGGGCTGCTCAGCGCTTTTCTCCGGATTTGGCAAGGAAACCAACCTCAAAATCGCGGGCGTACAGATGAACCTGGAGAACACCGCCGCCTGCTGCTCCGGCATCCGCGCAGCGCTTGACGCCCAGGGCAACACCCACACCACGGTGCTGGGTTTCGCCGGGGACGGCGGCACACTGGACATCGGGCTTCAGGCCCTTTCCGGCGCCTTTGAGCGTGGGGACCGCATCATGTATGTCTGCTATGACAACGAAGCCTACATGAACACAGGCATCCAGGGCAGCAGCGCGACCCCCTATGGCGCATCCACCACCACAACCCCTGGCGGCAAGCGGCAGCCCAAGAAGGACCTGATGATGATTGCCATGGCGCACCGCATTTCCTACGCCGCCACGGCCTCCCTGCAGAACCTCAACGACCTCAAACGGAAAATCGAGAAAGCGAAGAACGCGAAGGGCTCTTCCCTCCTGCACATCCATACGCCCTGCCCCACCGGCTGGCGCTGCCACTCCTCGCTTTCCATCGAGCTGGCCCGCGCGGCGGTCCAGACCGGCAGCTGGATCCTCTACGAATATGAGGACGGCAAGATCACCGTCAACCGCAAACTCAAGGAACTCAAGCCGCTTGAGAGCTACATCGGTAAGCAGGGAAGGTTCAAGCACCTCACCCCTGAGCAGCGTGATCAGATGCAGGAAGAGGTCAGGGAGAACTACTTTGCCTATACCGGCATGCTGGAAAGAATGAACGCCCCGGCAGAGACGGTATAAGAAAGGACGGTCCAATGAAGATAGCTGTGCTTGGCGCGGGCGCCATGGGAAGCCTGTACGGCGGGATGCTGTTCCACGCTGGGCATGAGGTGGTGCTGATCGATGTCTCAGAAGCCCACATCAATGCAGTCAACCAGAAAGGGCTTTCCATCGACGGGCCGGAAAAACAGATCAATGTGCGGGTACCCGCGTTTTTGGCCCCGGAGATCAAGGGGGCGTTTGAGCTGATTCTCCTGTTCACCAAAACAGTCTACTCGCGCTCAGCCCTGGATTCTGTCAAGCACCTCATCGGGCCGGACACCTGGATGCTTTCATTGCAGAATGGGCTGGGCAACGATACCCTGATCGCGGAATACCTCCCCCAGGACAGAATCATTGTCGGCACCACGGACTTCCCCAGTACCTTTGTTGCTCCCGGGGAAATCCGTTCACGGGGGACGGGCACCACAAAAATCATGAGTGCCAATGGGGTTTACTCGGATACAGTCAGTAAAATCGCTGACGCGCTCAACGAGGGTGGTTTCAACTGTGTTGTCAGCGAGGATGTCTTTGTGGCAATCTGGGAAAAAGTCGCCTTCAATTCGGCGATGAACGCGATAACCGCAACAACCAGGCTTAAATTGGGTTATGTAGGAGCATCGGAAGAAGGGAGGGGTGCCGCCTTTGACGTGGCCAGGGAGGTCATCTCCGTTGCCAATGCGAAGGGCATCAAGGCAGACATCGACAGGGTGCTGGCGGTAATGGACAAGGACTTCCGTGACCATTCCGACCACAAGCCTTCAATGCTGCAGGATGTGCTGCAGAAACGGCAGACAGAGGTGGACTTCATCAACGGCGAGGGGAAGCGGGTCGGGAACGTCTCCCTGCAGTCCCCCTCGATCGCCGCCTTCAACGCGAACGCCGCGGAGGCTCTTGCCAACGCGACCCTCGCGGCCGCGATGGGCGGGGACGCCGAGCGGAACTTCGCCGGCGAGACCTACTACTGCCAGCTCAAGTGCCACGACCCGTCCGGTGACGACTACTACGTCACCTTCACCAGGAAGACCGTCCGGATCTCGTCCTACCAGGACGACGCTATCCGGACCGCGGTCGAGACCTGGGCGGACGCCGTGCCCGCTCTGGCGTGAGAGGGGGAGAATCCCCCTTTTCTGCCAGAGAAGAGTTTATTTTGTCAAACTTACTTCCAACTCTATCACTGTTACTGGCCACAGGATTAACGCCATATTTTCAGCCAAATTTTGGAAAATATTAGGTTTTATCCGAGATCTTGTGAACCTACGAGATGTCGAAACGCCGTGAGTCTACACTAAACGAGGGAGGGCGCCTTGAACCAAAAATCGGTCGTTAGTCTCCACCTTCATTTACGTTCAGACTTTTAATTATCGGGGAGAAGAACTCACGAAACATCTTAAGATTATTTTCTATCCACTCGAATTGTTCGTGCCATTCAGAAGTGTCTGCAGGATCCGTCATCGGTCGAACCAACCGGATGAGGTGATCAATCCGCTCTGGCCGATAGATCCACTCAATATGGGGATTCAGTTTCTCTGCCGCAACCTGCTCAAAGTTTTCCTTTATTTGCTGGAAATATTCATTTTTGTGCTGACCTCCAACCCAAATCTCGACATCAATCCATTTTTCACGCTGATGAATTTTTGCGGCCAGTGTAAAGCCGCTTTTTCCAATCCCATATGCTATCCAATTCTGCGGATACGGTTTCCGGGGTTTCAGCTTTGAGCAGACGCTTTCGAGATACTCGTTAAAGCCACTCCAATACTCTAACTGGATTCCTTGCGAATCCGTCAATTCCGAAGGTTGTCTTGATGCATGAATCGACTTCGTCCATTCATTGGGTTTGGATACGACATTGAATCGAGGTGCGGGTGAGGAATCTCCAATTCTCCATAATTCAACCTCAATGCCAAAAAAATTGAGCGACTCTTCTGAGATTTGATTGAGCCAATCGAGTGCAGCACGATGCTCATCGGTAAACCTTCTGGCGATCCAGACGATGGTCTTCGCCTCAAGTCCAGCACTATACGTAATTATCTGGCCAAGGTGCGAGTGATCTGTCTTCTCAAGCTGGTTTTCAATGAGCACGTATGTATTGGTGGCCGGATCTCTTGCAAGAATGTCAGCTTTGTAAGGACCCACCCCCTGCTCAGTACTGACGGGTTCCAGTTCCATCCCAAGAGCATCACCCAAGATCTCAAGGTTTTCAGTCTGGGCAAGCCAGGGCGTAAAATCCCGCGCCTCATCTAACCAACCAGCGCGGAGATCAACCTCTTCTAGTCTCCCAAAATGATTTCTAACCATTCATCTCGCTCCGTTTAGAAGGGGTATTTGAATTAACTCGGGAACAACAATAGTAAGTCTAAACCTTTCCTAAAATTTATAATTGCCCGCCTGTGCCTATTGCTCAATCACCGCTTCCAAATCCCCCATCAGTTCACTACACCTGATATAGAGGGAGTTGTAAGCCATCTACTTCCAGTTTATGTGGCGTCACCCTCAAGCAGACCGCTCACACAGGCAATGTACCTCCCGGCATCGGTGATGTGAACAGAAAAGCGCCTGCCGCTCCAGATGCGCGTGATGTAGCTTGCAGCCTCCAGTTTGTACAGGTATTTTCGGTTCGTCCTGTTGAGAAGTTCCCGGTTCTTCGAGCCCGAGCTGTATTCGCCAGACTTGTTTCTCTTTTCGGGCGGCAATTCGTCATATCCTTCAAATCCTTGCTTGTGGAAAAAGCCGAAGAGGTCCTCGCTGGTCATCCCCTCCCCCCGCCGGTAGAGCTCGCACAGCAGCAGCTGGCACTCGGCGTCCGGCATCATGATGGAGAAGTTATACAGCGGTTCGACCTGCCCGGTCTCCACGATACTCAGACCGTGGTCCGCCTCGAGTGCGGCATCGTCACCCGTTGCATAGCGGTCCGCATGCACATAGTACGCCCTAACCCCATGCACCATCGCCGCCATGGTGACGGCCACCGACGTCATCCTGCCGCAGGCCGACATGTTGATGAGGACATCGTTCCCCTGCCGCTTCTCTCTCACAATCAGGGAGGAGACGACCCGGAGCACATCAAGGATGTCAAACATATTGCAGTAGGCGACCTCAGGGCGGACACCTGCCGCCAGCAGCCCCTCACAGACCCTCTTCGTATAGTGGCGCTGCTTCTCCAGCATCTGCTCATCCAGGTCGGCGTTGTCCGGGACCACGATGACGTACGCACGCTCGGCCCGGTATGTATTAAACGGCTTTACGGCCCGGTCGATCTCGTGGCCGAGCGGGATCAGGTGAACCCGCTCGTTCAGGCCATCGGCCCTGGCAGGCCGGATCGGATCAGAAGTTTTCACAATATTCACAATAGTCACGTGAATTTTTTAATTGTTTCCCTGTGCGTATACAACAATGGGACAGGGCGACGGGGGAGCCCTGCTCACACGAGGAACCAGAAATGAATGACCGGAATCTCAACACATCGAAGAAAGACCGTATCGACGACCAGATCGAGACCTGCGACTTCCCGGAGCTCTACCGCACGTATACGTGGAAGCGGGATCTCTGGCAGAACGGATTCCCTGAGATCTGCCGGCTTGAGCGTGAGATCGGTGACGCTGCAAGAGCCGGAACGCTCTCCGAGGAACACCTGAAAGCGATCGCGCGGTGGGGCGGGCTGCCGAGCATCGAGCGGATTCGGGCGCCTGTGCCGATCCGGATCGCCCTCTTTGAGGACGGAGACGTTGCCCGATGGGTACGGGAGAACCCGGAGAACGCCATCCGTGTACTTGGCGGCCAGATCCGGGGGTTTGGCCCCACCTATACCAGCAAGCTCCTGCGGTTCGCGGCGCCGGAACTTTTTGGCGCGATCGACACCCGGATCGTCCGGGTCTTCGGTGCGGGGGACACCGCCCACCTGCACCTCCTCGACCTGACCGCAACACCCGTCGATGGGCGCTGGGCGATCCTCTCCGGCCAACAGGGCTGGCCGGAAGAATACGGCACGTGGACTGCTATCCTGACCTACGCAGCAGCAGAGCTCAATGCGGCAGGTCAACCGTGCCCGCACCCGGAAGCGCTCATCAATGCGGGTCTTCGCGAGCGCGGTATCTGGCTGAACGCCGATGTGGAGATGGCATTCTTTAATTATGCCTCGGGGAAAATCCAGAACATAAGGAGGGATTGAAATGGACACCCCTGAAGACCGCTCACGGGAAGCGAACGAGTTGAGGAAAAGCGGGAGGTGCAAAGATGCCCTGGAGATCTATCGTGAACTCTGGGACAGCCAGCATCACAATGGATATACTGCTGCAGGCCTGCTGCACTGTCTCAGGAAACTGCGCCCCATCAGCGAGGCGATGACCTTCGCCGACGATATCGCCGCGCGTTACCCCGATCACAACTGGGTAAACCTGGAGGTCGCATGGACATATGTCGGCTATGTCGAAGAGATGGCAGATAACGGGGCATCTGTCCCGGTGCTCCACGCCTGCGGAGAGAAGGCCCTCTCCAGAAACCCACCCCCACAGGCGGTGAGCCATATCGCCTTCGCCATCATGAAACCGGCAAAGGGTTCCAAAGACTGGAATCTGCTGGCAACATGGACGTCCCGGGTCGATCCCTCGCTGCTCAGCCCGGCGGGGATGAAACTCCCCGATGGAAAAGAAGGTTGGAGTTACCTTGCCCGCTGGTATCACTACCGGAACTTGGGGCTCATTGGCACCGGGCGCGCGCAAGAAGCCCTTCCCCTCTGCCGTGAAGCGATCGAGAAGTTCCCCAACCAGTACAAATTCTTTGCATACGACCTCGCCAGGGCGTATGCGGGCATCGGCGAGTACGAAAAGGCGGCAGAAACGTTTGACGAACTCTGCCGGACGGTCCGGCCGGACTTCTACCACCTCTTCGAGTACGGAAAGGTCGTCCACCAACTCGGCCGTCCGGAAGAGGCGCTGGCACTGATGGCCCGGGCCGCGAAGGCAGGGCAGCGCCCGGAGTTCATGGTTGGCTACTTCATGGAGATGGGCGACATCTTCAAGCAGGTCGGTCGCCTGGACGCGGCCCGCGACCACTATACGCTGGCAACGGCCATCCGGATGCGAAACTCGTGGTCCGTCCCTGCCGAGCTGCAGCAGCGCCTTGACGAGAACGCCATCTCTTCGATCGAGGACTCCGTCGAGGAACTCACCTATCGGTGCAGCCGCCACTGGAGCAACTGCAAAACCGAGCCGAGTTCCATCACGGCGCAGGATGAGCGGGAAAAACCGCTTGCAGAGGGGGTAGTTGGCAGGATCTTTCTCGGACACCCGGACCGTGAGTACTTCTTCATCAACCCGCCGGACGCTGACGGCTACATTGGGTTCAAGAACGAGCTCACCTGGGCACCGGAGGACCTGAGCCAGGTTGTATTCGACGTTGTTCCATCATTTAACCGGAAGAAGAACGAGTGGGCTGCAAAGGCGGTGAACGTCCGACCGATGGATGATAGTGCAGCAAGTTAAGGCACCACAGGCAGGAGCGGGCCGGATATGCGGTTAACCGTCATCGCCGGACTGGAGGCGGGCACCCGTGATGTTGGTAAGTGACCAGCAACGCCAGAGCCCCTCACCCTCCGGGGAGCAGAGCATAGTCCGGTGCCGCACCGCTCCCCCGGGAGCAAACGGGAACAGATAATACCGGAGGGACTCCTACACCTCCCTGTATGCCGTTTACCGTGTCGTTCAACATGGTGCAGGTGATCGATATCGCGGAGGCGGAGGACCGCCTCCTGGACCTCTACAACACAATGCTGATCGACCGCGGGCAGATGCATCCGTCGACTGACGAGGTCGATGCGGTCGTCTTCGAGGTCCTCGGGGAGCTCGAGGCTTACCTCCAGGGCCTCGCCCGGGAGGGGGGCCTCCGCGGCCGAGACCTCAAGCCGATCGTCCAGGCCTGGGTTGAAGAACGCCTGGCAGAGGCAGGAGCCGGATCCCGCCCGGATGTGACATAGTTAGGGTGAGAGGGTAGAGGGTTTACCGGTTTGTTATGGTCGCGGCGGAGTAGCAGATGTTCTGTGCAAACAGTGCGTTGAACGGCCGAATCCTCGACTATTGGCTCAGAGTGTTTACTTCTATGCACAAGTATAGGCTGATGTACATGGTAGGAGCAGACGAGTGGCGCTACACCTGGACAGTGATGATGTCCCCAAAGAACACAGCATGAAATTACTGAAAGCCACCCTGACGAGGCAAAAACGTGGTATAACATCGCAAACTCAGCGGTTACCCGAAATACCGTTTCGCAACTCTTTTCTATGGCAATAACGTTAACGATTTACTGTTGCCGGATGGTCGAAACTGTCGATAGGATTCAGAAGCGTAATGAGGCGCTGATCTTTCGAGTCGGTGAACAGGCTTTTTTTGTGAAACTTCACGATATCAGAGAAATCCTCGGCGGAACGAGGCTCGATGCAAGGGTATTCGACAAGACCAATCAGGATGTTGGCATTATCCATCCGTACAATCGGTCGTTCCGACTAAAAGTAGGTAAACACGAATACGAAGCAGCCAGAAAAGACGTCAAAGAAGTATTCGACTCCCGATATCGGCCAGATTCCCCGATCCTGATCTTGCTTGGCGACTCCTTCCATAAGATTGACTGTCCTGGGTCTGCCGATTACCGGAGAGAGCATTCAATTCTCGAACAGGGTTTGGAAACCGATACCAGATATTCCCTGGTGCATTCACGACAGTACGTTCTTCACCGTTTGAAAAACGGTGGCCTGACATGGCAGAACACCGATCTGAAAGATTCCTACTTCAATCAGGCTCTCACTCCGGGCGAGGACTTCGGCGGTGATGCCACGGGCCCTGGTTTGTCATATATGCCAGCGATGGAGCGATATGACGGGGACTTTTATGCGAGCCTTGGCGAAGAGGGGAAGCAGCAACTTCTCTCATCGGGACACCACATTCTCATACTCTCCGGCCTGTATGGTCTTGTCTGTCCTCTAGAACCGGTGCAGATGTACGACTGTATCCTCGATGAACACAACCCGAATTTCGACACCTGGAAACAGGATGATTGCCTGGCACGAGTTCTGGCCGATTATGTCCGAAAACATGGTATTCAGCGGATATTTGAGTTCACGTCAATCCATGACTACCGTAACGTCATCGACTGGGGATCTCTGAAACTCGCGACAAATAGTGTAGAAGTATTCCACTGCTTTTATATGCATGCAGACGGGCCGAAAGGGCTCCGGACACTGGGAAAATTCGTCAGGAATGTCTTTCTGAATCTCCCGGAGGAGCAGTTGCTCCTGATTGAGCCTGGTTCCGAGTGTGAGCAGGTGATCTTCAGTGACCAGAGCATCAGGACTGATAAGGCAGAGAAACTCCCTATTCCAAGAAACTGGGGTGCGTTGAACTTAGAGACCATACCGGACGAGGATGTCAGGAGACAACTGGTTGATACTGAAGAACAGTTGGTAACTCTCTACCGTTCGCCAAAACCCAGTTCAGATGCGGGTTCATCGATCTGGCTTGGTTATGCCAAAGGGCTTGAGAAAATGCTCCATAACGAGGTCGGGCGGCGGCTACGTGCGTATGTTTTTTCAAGATGTGCCAACGATGCTTGGAGGCTGGATGGATGCGCGTTTTGGGATCTACCTAAGCAACTGAGGGATCTTCTGCCTCTCAAAGAAGAAGAGATCAAGCATATCAACCTCGGTGGGTGGGCGTATTTACGCGAGAACTTGCAGGCAAGTGCGTGTAACCCTCTCGTTTCCGACGTTCTCACTGACCTCCTTGCCTTTATCGATCGGGAATTTGGTATGGACTTCGATCGGATTCAGATGACGTGTACATACTTCTCAGAACACCGGGGGAGGGCGACGCATACAGGGACGTACACCCTCAAGGATATCATCGAAGAACGGAGGACAATCCTTGCACATCTTAACGCGGTTATTGATATCCTCTACGAGACACACTGGAAAGATCGCAACCTCCTTCTCAAAGATGCACAACGTGCTGACAGATACGAACGTCTCGACGCCATCCTGGCCCTGGGTAAAGTGCGTGACAGTGAAGTGGTGGATCAACTCGTTTACGCACTTTCGGATCCGGATTTCCTGGTTCGTGGCTTTGCTGCTGTCTCGCTCGGGCTGGTGGGAGACAAACGGGCGTGTAGGCCCCTCATGGAGAGACACTTTGCAGAGCATAACTGGGGTGTCAAAATCCGGATTGTATATGCACGTGAGCAACTGAAGTGCGGATAATTGCCAATGTTCTGGCGTTCGAACCGATACGTCAGCGGATCACAACATCATCCGACGCTAACATCTTGTCGACATACTCATTTTTCGATGAATGCGTGGCAATCAGGACATCCTCCGCCCGCGTAAGCGCAACATAGAACCGGCTGTTCTCAAGCGGTAGGTCACCCGGCCTGACCGGCACGAACGCATCCGGCCAGAGCAGGATTACCACTCGGTACTGCAACCCTTTTGCAGAGTCAACCGTCTGGATCTTGACACCCTCGTCCAGCACTCTCGCTCGTGATGAAGAATCCTCGTTGATCCAGACGACGGGGGCATACGGGCGGATGCCTTCGATGAGATCGCCGAGCAGCTCTTTGTCCTCTGCCGACGCCTTCCGGTAGAGGATCCCGATCTCTTCGGGATGCACGTCTTCAAGAGCGCTGCCGTCCGGCAGCCTGCCGGCGAGAAGGCCTCTCACGATCTCAAGTGCCTTCCGGCACTCATCGCCATGATCCATGCACCGCACAAGAAACGGCTTCGGGCCGCTCCGCTGCGCCTGGTAGGGATCGACCGGGATGATCCCGAACGAATCCTCATTGAACTGCGTATCCTGCGAGGCGAAGTGTGAGGCGAGCTTCAGGATCTCGCGGGTGTTCCGGTAGTTCCGATCCAGGTCCAGGGCGCGATGAATGGTCCTGCCCTGCGCTTTAATGCCGACCGATTTCCAGCTGACCGTCCCGACCGGCCGGATCCCCTGGTTGCCGTCGCATACGATCAGCAGGTCGCCGTCATACGGGTCTTTCATCGCGAGAAGGATGCACGAGAACCAGGTCGGATGGAAGTCCTGAGCTTCATCGACCAGGACCGCATCATACGCCCGAAAGTCTCCGACGCGGCTCGAGAGTTGCGCGTGCAGGCGGTTGCCGAGGTGCTCGTCGTCCTCGACGTGGCCGGTGATCGGGTCGCACCTGTTCCGGATAACATCGTTCTGCTTCGCCCATCCGTCGAAGTGAGTGACGGTTATCCGTGGGTAATCGGCGAGGATATGTTTCAGATACGCTCCAAGGGAGACATTGTAGCAGAGCAACAGGATCTTTGCCTCGGGGTCGCGGTCGTGAAGCCAGCGTGCCCGTGCGACCAGGACGACCGTCTTGCCAGACCCGGCAACTCCACAGGCGATCCGGTGTCCGTCGCCGATCTTCCTGGCGGTGTTCTCCTGCCGCCTGTCCAGCACCTTCAGCGATGTTACCTTCGGTTCGTGGACTCCCCGGGCATAGGAGAAGACATACTCCTTCGCCGGCTCCTGGACTATGTCACTCTTGGCGGGGGCTGACTGCACCGGGTCCTGCGCCGGCGTTGTGTCGGAAGGGATGTAACTCAGGATGATCTCCGGATGGATGATAGCGCGGAGCACGTCGATCTGCTTCCGGGAGAGGGGTTCGATCCGCCAGAACGGATCGAAGTACGATCTCAGTTTGTCGGCAATCTCCTGCGGCGACGCACTCTCAAGGCTCATGAGCACATCCCGCGTCAGGGTGTTTTCAGGCCGGAATACGCCCGATAGGTCGTGCCCTTTATAGTTCCGAAGTTGGTCCTGAGAGATATTCGAGAGTACGACAAAATGGCCGAACGGGAAGACAAATCGGTTCTTGTGCGGCCCGTCCTTGTGCAGGAGGTGTGAGAAGCTCGGGTTCTTCTCACACGCTTTCACGAGCCTCCACTGGTAGTTCCGGGCCTGCGTGAGAGGGTGTACCTCGGCCTTTGGGCGTCCGTCGTAGAGCGTAACGACTTCGCTGTCGCTTACCTTCTGGATGTCGTCGAGGTACCACCCTTTCACTTCGATGACGATGACACCCTGGTCCGGCGCTATCACAATGAAGTCTGGCCGCCGGTTGTCGATATTGGGTTCGTAGTAAACGAGGTAATCGTCAGGCAATTTCTTTAGAATACTGAATGTACGCTCTTCCCCTTTACTCGCCCTTGCGGGGAGACGATCGGGGATAAATTCGGCCATGTTTTGAAGTTTTGCGTGGTGTGAGAAAAGTCTTTTGATTTTAAGGCGATAAAATGCGTTTTTTCCAAAAAATCAGGTAAAGTACTCCTCCTCATTTTAATGTATGCGAGTGCTCATGACGGACTATGACTCAGGTCTGCCCGGACTGCAAAGAGAAATGGCCTGACACTTCGAACTACTGCGGGATGTGTCGGGCGAAGCTTCCGAATGCCGCCCCTTGGCTCACCGATTACAAAAAAGCCCGGAAATTTTTCAAGCATCTCACAGAGGAGGAGTTTTCAGAGTTCTTTCGGGCATGCTTTGCCAATCCAAAATTTAAAGATCGGCTGCTCGCACGGATTATCGAGCGCGCGGTCAATGAGAATGCACCGGGTGCCCCCGATAAGGTGTTTTTCAGGGATGAGATCTTCCGCATCCTCGCGGAAGAGCTGCTAAAGGAGTACGAGAAAGGCACCGGCTACCCAGGAAGATAAATGAGTAGTATGCGAGGGAAGGGATTCGAACCCTTGAACTCCTTCGAGAACGGACCCTAAATCCGTCGCCTTTGACCTGGCTCGGCAACCCTCGCGCGTGGGTGGGATGGAAGTCAGATATAGGAACCTTTTTTAGTATAAGACCCTAAATCCAGCGCCTTTGACCTGGCTCGGCAACCCCCGCGCGTATAGATATCGACGCCGGGAGAATTATAACTGTCCCCCGGCCGCGGCGCGCACCGCGCCTGCAGAGTTATCCCGGGCGGTACACGGCATCCACGCACCCCGGCAGATCGCCGATAGCAGCCCGGATGTCATGCACGGGAAGTTATATTGTACATGAAACTCATTGAATAGTATAGAAAATTAACCCTGGACCACCTTGTCCGGGGTGTGCCGGGAGTAGATTCCGGCCAAATCATGCCCGGATGTTAACAACACAACATTTATTCAATTGATCGACCGTATTTTTCATTAGTTGAACGAGAATGCTGGACGAGATCCTCCACATCATGGCGGCGGCGATCATCAGCTGGATCCTCTTCGTAACCGTCGATATCTTCTTCAAACTGCCGGAGACCGGGGGCGTCAGCGGGGCGTCGGCCATCGCGCGGGATATCGAGGCCGGCGGGGGCGCCCTTTCCGGCGGCACCATGATGGGGAACATCGTCTGCTCCCCCGACGCCTCGGCAGGTACCCTCCTTGCCGCCTGCGGCGTCTACGTCGCCGGCATCCCCGGCGGGCTTGCCGCGGCCGTTATGGTTTATGTCGGCAACCGCATATGCCATGATCCCGGCTACGCAGGGACCACCGGCGCGGTCCTCGCCACGTTCGTCGTCTACGCCTTCACTCTCGCCGGGTTTGCCGCCACCGACTTCATCGCAGGGATGGTGATCGCCATCCTCACCATCCAGGGGCTCTCCCACGTCCACGCGAGCCGGCTGCTTGCACGGCTCTGGAGGGTCCGGCAGTGATCGCGCTCTATGTTGTCGCCGCGATAGCCGTCTTTGCCGCCATACGGGTCATCGTCGAGAAGAACACCGGCCGGAAACTGCCTTACGCAAACGTCCTCGGTTTCGCCGTCTCCGGGGCGGTCGTCCTCCTGATCGATCATCCCCTCGCCCTCGTCGCGGCGGCGGCCTACTTCGTCGGCTCCACGCTTGAGTCAAACGCCATCGCAAGCACCTACGCCGGAGGGGTGAAGCGATGATCCTCATCCTTGAGGCCGCGTTCGGGTTCATAGCACTCGTGGGCGCCATCTCCGCCGCCCTCATCAGGGACTCCTATGGAAAACTCATATCGCTCGGTGTCCTCGTCGCCGGCATACTGCCGTTCATCGTGGACCGCGGCTACATCGACGTCGCCATCACGGTCGCCCTGATCGCCCCCATCGCCACGATCTTCGTCCTCATGGTCGCAAGGAGGGAGGAAGCGTGAACGCCATATTCGCCCTCGGCCTCGCCATCCTCGTCATCGGCGTCCTCTCCGTCGCCTTCGTGCGGCCAAAGACCTACGTCGCCCGGCTGATCAACCTCGAGATACCGGCATGGGGCCTCCTCCTCATCATGCTCACGTACGACGAAGCCCTCGCCATACTGACGTTCGTCGCCGTCACCGCCATCGGCACGTTCGTCATCGTGCGCCTCCTCTCCTGGAGGGATGCGTCGTGCTGATCATCACCCGGATATCGCGGTTCATCTCAAACTTCCAGAACCTCGTGGCGCTCTTTGCCGGGGCATGCATCATCATATCGATCCTCGGCATCCTCTCCCTCCCGCTCGCCTTCGAGGAGAACCAGCTCTACCCGAAGTCGGATCTCGACCCCACAAGCGGGCTCTACCCCTACGACCGGGGAGGGGTGCCGTTCGGCCCGACGGAGATCGTCTGCCAGTATCCCGAGAACTCGCCCTACGCGGGCTACGTCACGACCTACCTGACACCGCTCTCGCAGTATCTCGCGGACCACACGCTCTACATCGGCACGACGATCGTCGCCCACCCCGGCGGGATCATCGACGAGATCCTCTACAACACGCGGGGGCTTGACACCGTCATCGAGACGAGCATCCTCTTTGTGGCGTTTGCGATCGCATCGTATCTCTACCGGAGGAAGCAGGAATGATCCCCGACTACTCGATCGGCCTTCTCGTGGCGTTCGCGGCGGCAGGATTGGCCTTCTACGCCCTTATGCGGGAGACCGACGGCCTCCACCGCCTCCTCCTCACGGACCTCATCGAGGTCGTCACCCTCGCCTTCATCGCGCTCATCGGGACCGACCTTGCCGAGGCGCTCATCCTCCCCGGCCTTGTGGTGGGAGTCTCGGAGCTGATCGCCCTCTCCGAGATCTACCGGATCAAGGAAGGCTACACCCTGCCGCCCGGCCCCGGCCTGCAGATCGAGGTGATGGAGAGCGCTCCGGCCATACTCGCCGCGCTCCTGGTCATATACGGCATCGTCCTCTCCGGGTTCTCGGGGGGCGCCGTCGCCGGCCTCGGCGTGATCTTCTACTTCCTCTGCCGCGACCATCACGAGCGGTTCGAACTGATCGAGACGGCAAGCGGCTACTCTTGGGTCTTCTGGATCGTGGCATTCTTCGTCTTCATGGTCTTCCCGCAGTACTGGTTCTTCGCGGTCATGCTCGCGGGCTCGGCAATCCTCGTCAAGGTCATGGCGAAGATGTCGCTCATCGGCACCATGCGGGGTGGTCCGAATGCCTGATATCGGCGGGGCCGACCTCTTCGTGCTGGAGTTCGGTGACATCCTCCACTACTACACCCCCTACACCGCGACGCTCTTCATCCTCGCGGCGATCTTCACGGGGCTCGTCATCGTGAGCCGGCCCGAAGGGCAGATCGACATAGCGTTTGGCGGGGATGCCTACTACGCAAAAGAGACGGCGATCAGTGAGATGCGTTTCCGGCGGTTCATGGCGATCGCCTGCGGCCTTGCGACGATGGGCGCGATGGGGAGCGGGGACCTCTTCAACTTCACGCTCTTTGCCTCGCTCGTCGGCATCACGAACGTCGGGATAGTCGCGGCGGTCAAAAACCGTCACGTCCTCGATGCCGCGTACGAGTACGGCATCGTCGCCATGGTCGCGACGCTGCCGCTCTTTGGAGGCGCAGCGCTCATCCTTGCGACGACGGGCACGCTCTCGATACCCGCCCTTGCGGCCGGCGGGTTTGCCGTCCCGTTGATAGGCAGGGGCCTCCTTGCACTCGGCGTCATCGGAGAGGGGATGGCGCCGTTCTACGCGGCAAAAGCCGAGATGTTCCGGGCGCCCGGCGCCCCCTACGTCATCATGTGCTCCCTCTCGTCGCTGTTGATCTTCCTCCGCGTCGTGGAGATAGTCATAACCATCTGATAACCATGAAGAAAACGACGGTTACATCCGGACTCGCGGCATCGGTCATCGCCATCGCCGCCGCATGGGGGCTGCTCGCGATAGGCCTCATACCGCTCATTGCGGCGGAAGCGGTCACTGTGATCGCGTTCCCGGTGCTGGTGCTCTTCCTCGGGCTCTGGTGGCGGGCCCCGGGAGGGGAAGAGGATATACCGTTCATAGGATACTGACATGATCGAGTACCTGGTATTTGCAGCAGCGTTCGGCCTCCTCCTGCTCGGGCTCCACAGAAAGGTCATCGCACGGATACAGATGAGGCCGGGCCCCCCTGTCTGGCAGGAGATCCTCCACGCCCTGAAGTTCTCGTTCAAGAGCACCTGGATACCGAAGACGGCGAGCAGCACGCTCTATGTCGGGGTCGTCCTCGTCGGGATAGGCATATGGAGCGCGGCGCTCTTCGTCGTCCTTGCCGGCGAGAGCATCCTGATCCTCTTTGCGATCTACATGCTCCACAAAGTCGTGGAGCACGGGTTCGGGCTCTCGTCGGGCTCGCCCTACGGCAAGTTCGGCGGCGTCCGGTCGGTCATATCCGCGGCATCCGAGATCCCGCTCTTCGTGACGATCGCGGCGATCTACCTCTTCACGGGGTCGCTCCTCCTCAGGGATATCGTCGCCTACCAGGGAGTCCACGGGCCGCTCCTCCTGATCGTGCCGCCCGTCGCGATAGCCATGTACCTCGTCATACTCTCGAAGATGCCCTACGGCCCCTTCTCGATCGTCGAGAGCAAGGAACTCGTGAGCGGTTACAAGACCGAGCACTTCGGCGTCTGGCGGGCCGGGATCAGCGTCATCGACGGGACGAAGACGTTCGTCCTCCTCTACGCCTTCGTCGCGATCTTCATCGGGGCCGTGCCGTTCTGGGCTGCGCTCATCATCATGACCCTGATCCTCGTCTCGCTCTCGTTCGTCTGCGCGGTAACACCCATGCTCTCGCCGTTTGACAGCGTCACCATCCAGGGGCTCGTCACCGGTCTGATGCTCGTCTATGTCGGCTACCTCTGGTGGGTGATGCCATGATCCGCGAACTGGTGCTGGTCGGCGGGGTGATCTACATCGTCATCGCTCTGGTGCAGTGGTTCGAGAACCAGACCGTCCAGGGCGAGGCGCTGGTCTTTGTCGGGGCTCTCGTGGCCCTCTCCCTCATCCATCGCGCCTCAGACGAAGAACGGCTCAAACAGCTCGAGATGGCGGGGCTCTGGCTGATGATCGCCCTCTTTGCAGGCTACGCCATCGCAAAAGCGGGAGGGATCCTATGACCCGGTATCTCTACGAGAAAGACCTCCGGCCGATGAAGTACACCATCCTCACGAGCACGAAACACGACCGGACGGTCAGGGCGATCGCCCACCGCCTGGGCATGGCCGACGCGAAACTTCGCATGGCGATGATCCGGCGGCTCGACATGTCCCTGCTCGAGAACCTCGAGTCCCGGTGGGAGATGGGGCAGAAACACGCGGACGGGGGCGATGGAGTCGCAGGAGAACTCGGCTGCGAACTCTTCACCCGGTTCATACCGCTCCTGGATACAGAGACGATGCAATCGATACACGATGAGACAACGACAATGATACAGAACGGACTGGCAGTCGACGACGCGATCACGCGAGGCAGAGAACGGATCCGGAAGGCGGTCCTCCGATGAGCATCCTCCAGGATATCAAGAACGCCGTCCGGTCACGATCGATCCACGTCGCCTACGTCGACGTCGGGTCGTGCAACGGCTGCGACATCGAAGTGCTCGCCTGCCTTGCGCCGCGCTACGACATCGAGCAGTACGGCATCTACGTCCACAACAACCCCCGTGAGGCCGACGTCCTCCTGGTCATCGGCTCCGTGACGCCGCAGTGGGTGGACAAACTCCGCGATATATGGGATAAGATTCCAGAACCGAAGGTGGCCGTCGCCATCGGGAACTGCCCGATATCGGGGTGCGTCTACGCCCGGAGAGGCACCCTGACCACCCCGCCGGTCGAGAACTACATCCCCATCGCGGCAAGCGTGCCGGGCTGTCCGCCCCGCCCGACGGAGATCCTCTCCGCCATACTCTCGGTCGCGCCGCTGATATTCAAAGACTACGAGGAGAAACAGCCATGAAGAAGACCGTCGACGTATCCATACCGCTCGGCCCGGTCCACCCCTGCTGGAAGGAGCCCGTCCGCCTCAAGTGCGAGACGGCGGGCGAGCGGGTGCTCAGGGTCGAGGTCGAGCTCGGTTACATGAAGAAAGGGATCGAGCGGATCATGCGGGGCCGGCCCTGGCAGGAGGTGATGTTCCTTGCGGAACGTGTCTGCGGCATCTGCTCGGTCATCCACAACATGGTCTTCATCGAGACGATGGAAGAGATCAGCGATATCGCCGTCCCGCCGCGGGCGGCCTACCTCCGGGTCATCGTGAACGAGCTCGACCGGATAGCAAGCCACATACTCGCAAACTTCTCCTACTGCTACACGATCGAGCACGAGACGCTTGCCATGTACCTCCTGAACACCCGTGAGATCGTGCTCGACAACCTCGAGCGGATCACGGGCTCACGGGTCAACACCGCCTACATGATACCGGGCGGCGTCCGGTTCGACCTCCTGCCGGAGGATGCGGTGACGGTGCTTGCCGACCTCGATAAGGTGGAAGAGGAGATGAGGCGGCACACCCGGATATTCGAGACCGGGCCCCTGATCGCCCTCCGGAGCAAGGGGATCGGGGTCATGGATCGCGAGGAGGCGATCCGGTCCCATACCGTCGGCCCCACGGCCCGGGCAAGCGGTGTTCCCGACTCCGATCTCCGCCTCCGCCACCCGACCTACCAGGCGCTCGGCTTTGAGCAGATAACCCGGACAGAGGGCGACAACTTCGCCCGGATCATGGTCCGGTTCCAGGAGATCTTCCAGAGCATCGACCTCATACGAAAGTGCGTCACTACCCTCCCCGACGGCCCCATCCGCGGAGGCGGCCTCTGCAGGGCCGGGGAGGGCTCGCACAGCGGCGAGGCACCCCGGGGCGAACTGACCTACACGATCAAGACCGACGAGTACGGGAGGGTGCTCGATATCGCGATACGAACTCCTTCGATCATGAACATAGAGGCCTGCGCCCACGCGATGATCGCCGACGCCGCATCGATCGCCGACGTGACGTCGACGTTCATCAGCAGCGACCCCTGCGTCGCGTGCAACGAGAGGTGAGGTATGCGGTCGATCATCTACTACGTGCGGGAGTTCCTCCGGCCCGAATGGCTCAAGAAGTTCTTCTTTGCAAAGACCGCGCCCCTCGCCACCCCATCCTACTTCAAGGACTACCCCTCCCTGACGGAGAAGGAGTGTACGGGGTGCTTTGCCTGTATGATGATCTGTCCGGCGCCGGGCGGCATCGTGGTCCTCGCGAAGAAGGACGAATGGGTGCCCACGGTCTACCCGGGCCACTGCATCCGGTGCGGCCTCTGCGTCGAGGCGTGCCCCGAAGGCGTTCTTACGAGCGGGCGGATACTCGACGTCACCCGTCGCGATAAGACGGCGTTCTCCTCCTGGTACCGCCTCGAGGTCGAGGATGCCCTCTGCATGCGGTGCGGGAACTGCTGCGTCTCCTGCCCGGTCAACCGGCAGGTAGACCCCCAGCTTGCAGGGACCGGCACATCGTCAAGCGACGAGGTGATCATGCGGATCGAGGGCGGCAGGGTGCGGATCCTCCACGAGGAGAAGTGCACGGGGTGCAAGACCTGCGAGATCAACTGCCCGAACAGCGCGATCCGGGTTGCCCGGATGGTGGAAGGGGTGCAGGGAGAGGAGGCGGAGGCGTGAACTTCCTCATGATCACCGGGCGGACGGTGAACCAGGGCGTGACCGTCGAGAACAAGACATCCGCCGCCTATGCAGCGGAGACATCGACCTGTTTCATGCACGAGTTCGATATGCTCGAACTCGGTCTTGCCGATGGCGACCCCATCCGGGTGACCGGGCCCTGCGGAGAGGTCGTCATGCGGGCAATCGGGTCGTTGGAGGTCGAGATGGGAAGCATCTTTGTCCCCTACGGGCCTTACGCAAACCACATCATCGCCGCCGGCACCCGCTCGACCGGTATGCCGGACTTCAAGTCGCACGAAGTGACGATCGAGCCGACCGATGAAGAACCAAAGACCGTTCACAGACTGATGGAAGACCTGGGAGGCCTTGCCTATGATCGTTAAAGATGTGGTCTGCCCGTTCTGCGGATGCCTCTGCGACGACATCGAGGTGGAGGTGGAGGATAATCGGGTGGTCGCCGTTACGAACGCCTGCGAGCTCGGCATGACGAAGCTCATGGGCGAGGAGAGGATGAAGAACCCGATACTGCGCGATGGGAACACCTGGAAGGACATCACCTACGACGAGGCGATCCGGTATGCCGCCGATATGCTTCTATCCGCCGAGCGCCCGCTCCTTTATGGGTGGAGCGGCACTCACGGGGAGGCCCAGTGCGTGGGGGTGCATATGGCCGAACTCGTGCACGGCGTCATCGACAACACCTCCTCGGTCTGCCACGGGCCGTCCATCCTCGCCATCCAGGAGGTCGGGCACCCGGGCTGCACACTCGGTGTGGTGAAGAACCGGGCGGACCTCGTGATCTACTGGGGCTCAAACCCGATCGACGCCCACCCCCGCCACCTCTCCCGGTACACGCGCTATGCGGAAGGGTTCTTCCTTGAGAACGCCTTCCGCGACCGGAAGGTGATCGTCGTCGATATCCGGAAGACCGAGACCGCGAACGTCGCCGACGAGTTCATGCAGATCAAACCCGGCGGGGACTACGCGGTCCTCTCTGCGCTCCGGGCCATCGTCCGGGGGAAGACGGAGACGATCCCGCGGACGGTCGCGGGCGTCACCCGCGAGCAGCTCTTCCGGGTGGTGAACCTCTGCAAGAATGCGAAGTTCGGTGCGATCTACTTCGGGCTCGGTCTCACGATGACCCCGGGGAAGTACAAGAACATCCGGAATGCCATCGAACTTACATCGGAGTTGAGCCGGCACACGAAGTTCACCATATCGGCGATGCGAGGCCATTACAACGTCTATGGGTCCAACGAAGTGAACACCTGGATGACCGGCTACCCCTTCGGTATCGACTACTCGCGGGGGATCTCCTTTTACAACCCGGGCGAGACGACGGCGGTGGATATTCTCGCCAGGAAGGAGTGCGATGCGGCGCTGATCGTCGGGAGCGATCCGGCCGCCCACTTCCCGCGCCGGTGCCTGGAGCATCTCGCGGATATACCGGTGGTCCAGCTCGATCCCTACCCGAACGCCACCACCGCGTTCTGCAACGTCCAGATACCGGTGGCGGTGACCGGTATCGACGCGGAAGGGACGGCCTACCGTATGGACGGTGTGCCCATACGGACGAGGAGGGTCCTCTCCACCGGCTACCCCTCGGATGAAGAGGTCCTCACCCGCATGTATGCGCTGATGCAGGGGGCAAGGTCATGAGCGAACTCCTGATCCGGAACGCCTGCGTCATCGACCCGCTCCGCGGCATCAACGCCGAGACGATGGATATCGCCATCCGCGACGGCCGGATCGTCGAAGAGGTGAGCGCTGCGGCGGAGGTGCTCGACGCCCGCGGCATGCTCACCCTCCCGGGCGGGATCGATTCGCACACCCACATATGCGGGACGAAGGTGAACTTCGGGCGCTACATGAGCCCCGAGGATATGCGGGCGGGGAGGACGCCCCGGCGCGGCCCGATGCACGCCACGTCCGGCTACAGCGTCCCGACCACCTACGGCAACAGTTACCGCTACAGTGCGATGGGCTACACCACCCTGCTTGAGGGCGCGATGGCGCCGCTTGAGGCCCGGCACACTCACGAGGAGTTCACCTACACGCCGCTGCAGGACACGATGGCAAACACCCTCTTTGACGGGAACTGGGGGATCATGGAGGCGATCCACGACGGCGACACGAAACGGGTTGCCGCCATCATAGCCTGGACGCTCACGGCGGCAAAGGGGTTCGGTGTCAAACTCACGAACCCCGGCGGCACGGAGGCCTGGCAGTGGGGCAAGAACGTCTCGTGCATTCGTGACCCGGTGCCCTACTTCGAGGTGACGCCGGCCGAGATCATCCGGTCGATCATCGAGGCGAACGAGCTCCTCCGCCTTCCGCACTCGGTCCACCTCCACTGTAACAACCTCGGGACGCCGGGGAACTACACCTGCACCCTCGGGTCGCTGGGCCTCGTGCCGGACCTGAACGAGAAGCGGCAGACGCTGTACGCAACCCACGTCCAGTTCCACGCCTACGGTGGGTCGGGGTGGAAGGATTTCTGTTCGAAGAGCGAGCCGATCGCGCGGTTCGTCAACATGCGCCCACAGATCGTCATCGATATGGGGCAGGTGATGTTCGGCCGGACGACGACGATGACTGCCGACGGGCCGATGGAGTTCAACCTCTACCGTCTCCACCACGACAAGTGGAGCAACCACGACGTGGAGCTCGAGACCGGGTCCGGCATCATCCCGGTTCTCTACCGGCGCAAGAACCTGGTCAACTCGATCATGTGGGCGATCGGCCTCGAGCTCGCGCTCCTCACGAAGAGTCCCTGGCAGTGCATGCTCACGACGGATAACCCGAACGGCGCGCCGTTCGTCCGCTACCCCGAGATCATCGCGCTCCTCATGAGCAAGAGGTACCGTGACGCAGAGTTCGCGAGGATCCACCCCGACACCGGCGGACGGGTGCCCCTCCCGGCGATCGAGCGGGAACTGGACTGGCACGAGATCGCGGTGATGACCCGGGCCGGCCAGGCAAGGGCGCTCGGCATCCAGGACCTCGGGAAAGGCTACCTCGGGCCGGGTGCGGAAGCGGACGTCGCCATCTACCCGATCCGGATCGACGAGACCGATCCGTCGGTCGACTACCAGAAGGTGATCGAGGCGTTCAGCCGGACCGAGTACACGATCAAGCGGGGCAGGGTCGTCTCCCGGCGGGGCGAGTGCCTGGTCGACGGGAGCAACGCGACGTTCTGGGTGAGGGCGAAGGTCTCGGATGCCTACGATATGGGTAAAGACCCCGACTTTATAGAGAAGTTCGACCGCTACTACACGGTCCGGATGAGGAACTACCCGGTGCAGGAGGCATACCTGAACCGGAACCGGTGCATCGAGACGGAGGCGGCGATATGAGGGTCACGCTCGCGATGAAGCCCGCTGAGCGGTCGTTCATCCCCATCGAGGCGGAGGCGATCGTCCCGAAGAACTTCCTTGCCGGCACCGATATATCGGTCTGGCGGGGGAACCGCGAGCTCAGGCTCGACGAGGTCTTCTCGGTCTCTGTGGAGGGCGACGCCGACCGGCCGGAGGACGTCGAGGTTGTCCTCTCGGGAGACGAGACATTCCGGTTGAAGAGGGTCGGGGAGTACATGGACGGCGGGAAGATCGTCGTCCTCGGCGGTATCGGTATGCACTGCGGCAACTTCATGAGCGGCGGCACGATCGAGATCCACGGGAACGCCGACGGCTGGCTCGGGCGGGAGATGGCGGGGGGGACCATCCTCTGCCGGGGCGACGCCGCCGATTACTGCGCGTCGGGGTATCGTGGAGGGCGGAAAGGCATGACCGGCGGGACCGTGGAGGTCTTCGGCCGCGCCGGCGATTTCCTCGCGGAGAGCCTCGCCGGCGGCACCGTGATCGTGCACGGCGGCGCCGGGGATATGGCCGGGGCGGAGATGCACGGCGGCACGCTCATCGTTCACGGGGACTGCAGCCGCCCGGCGGCGAACATGAAGGCCGGCTCCTGCTACGTCTACGGGACCGCGCACGGGATGCTCCCGACGTTTAAGAAGATCGGGGCGGTCCAGCACGATGGACGCACACTTATCCAGTTTACGGGCGATATTGCGAATCGGGGGAAAGGAAACCTTTTTGTAAAGGACTATCGATATCTGGATTGATGGTCAGGCACGCGTGCGGGTTCGATGCCCCGATTCACTGCAAGAGGTGCGGGCGACCGCTGGAGAGCAACGAACGTAAGGGCCTCTTCTGCCCGCACTGCGGAAGAAGGGTGAGCATCGTCTGCCCGGGTTGCGGGCGCCTCTGGTGATCAGACCCGGTTCTTCACCCACTCGGTGTATTGGGTTCTCAACTGCCGGATATCCTGTTCGGAGAGATCCTTCTTTCCTGTCCGGTGCAGGTAGGACTCAAGCTGCTCCACCACCCGTTCTGCATCTAAAAAGTCGTCGACATCCAGGTAGACCGGCGCACGCCCGACGTTGATCGCCTCGCCGCACATCGGGCAGAGCCTCCAGCGCTGGTAGCGGTCGACGTAGGTGAAGGTCCTGCAGCCCGGGCAACGGATGATAAGGTACATGATCAATGGGAGTGTGCGAGCGTGCGGATATATAATTATCCATACCGCTCTCTCTTCCGGCCGGCCTCACCGTAGGGGATACCCGCGCGCCACTGTCCGGCAACCCTCACCCCGGCCTTCGTGGGGGATACCCATACACTTCTGCCGGCCACTCCCACCCCGCCCGCGCCTCCTTAGGGATACCCGTATACCTCGCCGGCAGCCCCCACCCCACCCGCGCCTGCGGCGGGGGATATCCGGATACCTCGCCGGCATCCCCCGCCCCCGCCGGGTGGGGCAGTGCCCGGGCGTATATCAGGGGAGCAGCCGTGCCCGGGGTGTAGCCGGTGAGAAGCCGTGCACTGGACCGTGGGGATATCGCCACGGGGGGTGGGGCTGACGGGGAGGGGGAACTCATTCCCCCTCCCCTGTCTCTCACGCTCCAACCATCTTGCTTCTCTCCGGCAACCCCCACCCCACCCGCGCCTCCGATGATCGATGCCCTCGATCGCCGTAACCCTGCACAACCATTATGTGGGTGCCGGGGCATCCACCCCGTTTTGAGGAGAGGTACATGGCAGAGTCACCGGAACGGAGCAGCGAACTGCCCGGCATGGCAGAGTCATATTGGTTAGCCACATCGCCGGAGACGGCGTTTCCGCCCCTCGGCGGGGACGGGCAGGCGGACGTCACGGTGATCGGCGGAGGGATAGTGGGTGTCACCACGGCATTCCTGCTGAAACGGGCAGGGCTGACCGTCATCCTCGTCGATGCGTACCGGATCGTCACGGGCACCACCGGCCACACGACGGCGAAGGTCACGTCGCTCCACCAGCTGATCTACGCCGATCTCATCGACCGGTTCGGGAGCACAAAGGCCCGGCAGTACGCGGATGCGAACCAGGCAGCGATCGAGACGGTTGCGTCCCTCGTCCGGGAGTATGCCATCCCGTGCAACTTCGAGCGAAAACCCGCCTATACTTTTGCGGAATCGGCGGACGACCGTGAGAAGGTTGCCACCGAGGCGGATGCGGCAAAGAGCCTCGGCCTGCCGGCCGCGTTCACCGAGGAAGTGCCGCTCCCCGTGGAGACCCACGGAGCGGTGCGGTTTGCCGACCAGGCGCAGTTCCACCCGCGAAACTACCTCCTGCTGCTCGCCGGGCACATCCCCGGAGAGGGAAGCGTCATATTTGAGATGACCCGCGCCGTGAGTATCGATGAGCAGGACGGCGGGGTGACGGTCAGGACCGACCGGGGTTTGCTTCGCTCCGACCATGCGGTCCTTGCCACGCACTACCCCATCTACGACATCCCCGGCGCGTACTTCGCCCGGCTGCGACCGTCGAAGTCCTATGCCCTGGGCCTCAGGATCGGCGAACCCTTCCCGAACGGTATGTTCATCAACACCTCCGGCGCCGTCCACTCCTGGCGGTCGCAGCCCGCTGCCGGCGGTGAGATCGCCATCGTCACCGGCGTGGAGCACGACACCGGGAAGGTGACCGATACCCGGGCATGCTATCGGAACCTCGAGGCGTATGCCCGGTCGGTCTACCCGGTCCGTTCCATCGACTACCACTGGTCGGCGCAGGACTACATGACGCCCGACGGCGTCCCCTACATCGGCCCGCTCGCCCCGGGGCATGGCCGCGTCTTCGTCGCCACGGGTTTCGGGAAGTGGGGGATGACCAACGGCACGGCGGCGGGGATGATCCTTGCCGACCTGATCCAGGATCGCACGAACCCCTGGGCGGAGGTCTTCGATCCTGCACGGTTCGGGAAAGGGCCTGCCCCTCCCGCATGGGTCAGAGGGGCGCTCCAGTCTGCCGGGGAGACGGTCGAGACCGATACCGACCGCCTCACCCGGGAGGCCGCGACGATACCTCCCGGGGAGGGGAAGGTCATCGAGATCGGCGGGCGAAAGGTTGCCGTCTCCCGCGACGAGCATGGCGCGCTCCATACGCTGGACCCGACCTGCATGCACATGGGCTGCACCGTCGCCTGGAACAACGCGGAAAAGTCCTGGGACTGCCCCTGCCACGGCTCACGCTATGACGCCCTGGGAAAGGTGATCGAGAGCCCGACGGTGAAAGATCTTGCAAGGATAGAGGTTGTGCGGAAGCGGGACTGAGGGGATGCACGGGGGGCGGTGCAGATCTGCTCTTCTCCCAACTTCTCCGGCGGTAGAGTGCATAAGGCTTAACAGGGCGGGCTTATAGACGATAGATCGATGAGGATTGGTGTGTGCGGCATCGCCTGCGAGATCTGTCCGAAGATGTCCAGCGGCACCTGCCCCCGCCCCGGGGTAGGGTGCATCCCGAAAGAGAACCCGTTCTGCTCGATCGCGACCTGCGCCTACAGGAAAGGGATGAGATACTGTTTTGCCTGCCCCGATTTCCCCTGCGGACTTACGGGCCAGGGCCCGGTGAAGGAAGGATTCTGCCGGCATATCAGCGGGAAGGACTGATCCGGCCCCATACCTATAGATGGTCACGGCATACCGGGGGCATCTACCGTTGCGGATGCGCCGGCGAAGGGAAGGAGGCATGGCGCATGGGCTACGGGCGGGGGCTACATGGATTACGGTGTCCGGGGAGCTGGAGACAGGGGAGGGGGAACAAGTTCCCCCTCCCCGTCGGCCCCACCCCCCGTGGCGATATCCACACGGTCCACAGCATGGGGAGACCCTGGAGAAGAGCCGGACACGACTGCCCACCAGGTATCGCCACGCACGGACCCCGCCCCCCGGGTGGGGCGGGGGAGGAGCGCCGCAGGCGCGGGCGGGGTGGGGGAGGCCGGCGAGAAGTGCATAGGTAGCCTGCCGCCGAAGGCATGGGTGGGGTGGGAGCTGCCGGCAGAAGCGTGTGGGTATCCCTGCGAAGGCACGAGCGGGGTGGGGGCTGCCGGCAGAAGCGTGTGGATGGCCTGCCGGCGAGAAGTAAGATGGTTGGAGTGTGGGAGACAGGGGAGGGGGAACGAGTTCCCCCTCCCCGTCGGCCCCACCCCTCGTGGCGATATCCACACGGTCCACAGCATGGGGAGACCCTGGAGAAGAGCCGGACACGACTGCCCACCAGATATCGCCACGCACGGACCCCGCCCGGTGGGGGCGGGGGAGGAGCGCCGCAGGCGCGGGTGGGGTGGGGGAGGCCGGCGAGGTATCCGGGCATCCGCCAGCGAAGGCACGGATGGGGTGGAGGCTGCCGACAGAAGTGCATGGGTATCCCTTGCCGCAGGCGTGGGCGGGGTGGAGGCTGCCAGCAGAAGTGTATGGTATCCCCCCGCAGGCGTGGGTGGGGTGTTGGAATGATTACTTGCGGCGCGTTGCAAATGGGTATCACCCCGCAGGCGCGGGTGGGGTGGGGGTGCCGGAAGAGTACGGGTATCCCTAAGGAGGCGCGGGCGGGGTGGGGGTCGCCGACGAGGTATCCGGGTATCCCCCCACGAAGGCGCGGGCGGGGTGGGGGCTGCCGACAGAAGGGTACGGGTATCCCTGCGAAGGCGCGGGCGTGGGTGGGGGAGGCCGGCAGAAGGATATGGGTATCCCTGCGAAGGCGCGGGCGGGGGATTGCCGGAGAACTGCGTATGCGTGGCCAGGCGGGGTGGAATCCGCGTTACGGGGATGACCAACGGGGAACACCCGGGTCCGGCACCCCTCCTCGGGGGTGAGGTCCCGGATATACGCGGGGGGGTTCGCCGGTATGCATAAGAGCGATCGCGCGTATGCAGGGCTGATCGGGATGAGCGCAATTCACGGTATCAGGGCATATGAGCGGTATGCAGGAAGAGAGACGATACGGCGTATCGAGGCGAAAGCCCGCCCGCTCCGGGATATGCATATACTGCACATGAACTCCACCTACTACGGCGGCGGCGTCTCGCAGATCCTCTCCTCCCTGACGCTCCTGATGAACGGCCTCGGCATACGGACCGGGTGGCGCGTCGTGCACGGCCCGCCGGACTTCTTCAGCGTGACAAAGAAGTTCCATAACGCCCTCCAGGGAGCGGATATCAACCTGACCGACCGGAAGAAGGAGATCTACGAGGGGGTCATCCGCGAGAACGCCATGCGGAACCACCTCGATCACGACGTGGTCTTCATCCACGATCCGCAACCCCTCCCGATGATCACCCATTACCGGAAGAGGAGCCCCTGGATATGGCGCTGCCATGTCGACCTCACCACACCGAACCAGAAGGTCTGGAACTACTTTGCCCCGCTCATCGAGAAGTACGACGCCGTCATCCTCTCCTGCAAAGAGTACCGCCAGGATCTCAGGACGCCGCAGATCTTCTTCATGCCCGCCATCGACCCCTTCTCCATAGTGAACCGGGAGCTCTCCGAGAGCGCAATCGACGAGCGCCTCGCGTACTACAATATCCCGACCGACCTCCCCCTGGTCGTGCAGATCTCCCGGTTCGACCGCTGGAAAGACCCGCTGGGGGTCATCCAGGCGTTTGAGAAAGCGAGGAAAGAAGTGGAGTGCACCCTGGTCCTCGTCGGAAACGTGGCGACCGATGATCCGGAGGGCGCTGAGGTCTACCGGTCACTCCTTGCCCACCGGAATGAACGGGTCATCATCCTGAGCGTCCAGGATGGGGCGCTCGTGAACGCGCTCCAGCGCCGCGCAGCGGTCGTCCTGCAGAAATCCATCCGGGAAGGGTTCGGGCTGACGGTATCGGAGGCGATGTGGAAGGGGGCGGCGGTGATCGGCGGGAACGTGGGCGGTATCCTCCACCAGATACGGGATGGAGAGAACGGGTTTCTGGTCTCCTCCGTCGATGAAGCGGCCGGGCGGATCGTCCAGCTGCTCCGCGATCCCGACCTGGCGCGCCGGCTCGGGCATGCGGCGCACGAGACGGTGCGGAAACACTTCCTCTTTACCCGCACCATCGAGCAGTACCTCGACCTGATCGGCTCGTTTGAACCGGAGTTCCGGCTGAAGGGGATGAAGGAGCCATCCTGCGAGCAACCTGCAAACCCGGACAGAACAGGGTGAGAACCCTGATGGGAGGAAGGATATTTGGCAGAGATCCCGCGTACATCAACGGTGCACCGGCAGATGGAAAGAGGGATTGAGAACACCCCCATGGTATCGCGCGCACTGCGGGATCGCGCACCGTAGCCCTCGTCAGGGCTGCTATCGGCAAAATCCGCCGGTATCCTTCCATAGTAAACCCGAGCATTTTTCTGCGAGCGGGTGCGATCACTGATCTGTGAGTTCCATGGCTATCCAGGTAATCGGTGTTTCAGGCCTCCCCCTGATCCAGAAAGGCGACGACCTGCCCGCCCTCATCTGCGGCCGGGTCACGCTTGAAGATGGAGATATCCTTACAATTGCTTCATCGGTCTACTCAAAGGCAAAGGGGTTCACCCGTGAACTCTCCGCCATCACTCCCGGCGCGGATGCCGTGCGGATCGCGGAGAAGACAAAGGAAGACCCCCGATTCGTGCAGGCCGTGCTGGACTCTTCCACCGATATTCTGCTCGAGTACCCGTTCATCCTCTCCGAGGTGCCGTCCGGCCACATCGGCGTCCGGGCAGGCGTCGATCACAGCAACATCGAGGACGGCCGGATCATCGTTCTCCCGCCCGACCCCATGGCGGCCGCCGCCGAGGTCCGCGACGCCATCCGCAGGATCACGGGAAAAGACGTCCGGGTGATCATCACCGACACCTGCGGCAGGTCGTTTCGGCGCGGCCAGACCGGCATCGCCATCGGGTGGGCGGGTATGACGGCGATCAACGACTATCGGGGCGACACCGACCTCTTCGGCCACGTCCTCCAGATCACCGAAGAAGCGGTGGTCGATGAGATTGCGGCATTCGCGAACTTCGTCATGGGCGAGAGCCACCAGGGAGTCCCCGCCGTGGTCTTCCGGAACTGCAAGGCCTGGAAAGGGCACGACGCCGTCTACTTCACGCCCGAAGAAGACATCATCAGGGCCGCCCTCGCAAAGAACAAAAAGGATTAGAAGAGGGCATTGAGGATAAAGACTGCCACTCCGGTCACCGCGGTCACGATGATCACGGCCACCGGGCTGATATGGATGGCCCGGTGGTCCTCGCTGTCGTAGTAGTTGACCAGGCCGGCAGAGGATACCAGTCTTCCGCCAGATTTTTTCGCCATACAGAAATATACTCCTTTGCCATATATAAAACAAAGGTCGAACGATGCAGCAAGTCGCACCGTATACCATCACCGGCCGGGCGCTCCTCGGCGAAGACCTCGAGGAGGAAGACGTCGCCATCACCGTCTCGGGGGGTATCGTCACCGCGATAGAACCTTACCGGGGAACGCCGGAACGGTGGATCGTGCCCGCCTTCTTCAACGCCCACACCCACCTCGGCGACACCGTCGCGATGGATCTCCCCGCCCGGGGCAGCCTTGCCGAACTCGTCAAACCCCCGGACGGCCTGAAACACCGGATCCTCGCGGCAACCCCGCGGGCCGAACTCGTCAGGGGAATGCGGTCGAGCATCAAGACGATGATCGCGACCGGAACGGCCGGGTTTGCCGACTTCCGGGAAGGGGGGGCCGCCGGTGTCGCGGCGATCCGCGAGGCTGCGGCCGGGCTCGACTGCCGCCCGGTCATTCTCGGCCGCGAAGGCGGGGAGCGGGTGAGCGACGGGGCGGGCATCAGCAGCGTCCACGATGTGAAGAACGCCGAAGAGGTCGTCAGGGAGGCCCGGAAGATCGGCCGGATCGTCGCCTTTCATGCCGGGGAGAAGAACCCGGACGACATCGACGATGCGCTCGCGTTCGATCCCGACCTGCTCGTCCACTGCACCCACGCGACGGATGCGCACCTCCGCCGGATCGTCGATATGGGGATCCCGATCGCCGTCTGCCCGCGATCGAACTGGCTCCTCGGGGTTGCAGCGTCGCCGGCCCGCCCACCTATAGCGCGCATACTCGAACTCGGTGGCCGGCTCCTCCTCGGGACGGATAACGTAATGTTCGTCCAGCCCGACATGCTCCGGGAGATGGCTTTTACCGCAACCGTCTACCGCGCGCCCCCAAAAGAGATCCTGCATGCCGCGATCGCGGGCGCAACGCTCGCCGGCAGGACCGGATACCTGGAGATCGGGCAGAATACCAAAATGCTCGTCATAAACCCGGCAAAATGCAACCTCTCCTTCAGTAAAGATATCCGGACGACCATTGTGAAGCGACTGGATCCATCCTCCATCGAACAAAATGTTTTAACCCTGCAGTAGAAATCTGATAAGAAGTATCTGTTCTGCGTGGTGTGTATGTTCCGTAAGATACTCGTTGCTATAGATGGATCCGAACCGGCCAGTCATGCGCTGGATGCGGCCCTCGATGAGGCCCGTGTCCGGAATGCCGAGGTTCATGTCGTGTATGTGATCGAATCCGGGCTGTTTTCATCCCTTCCCATGGACAACACACTCGAGATAATCTACAGTGTCCTGCAGAAGGAAGGCGAGGAGATCCTCGAATCCGCCAAAAAGAAGGCAGATGCAAAGAATATCCCACTCACCACGCACATCCTGCAGGGGCATGCGGGATCGCGGATCATCTCCCTCGCCGAAGAGTTAGGAGTCGATCTCATCGTCCTCGGATCTTACGGCAAGAGCGGCGTCGATCGCCTTCTCCTCGGGAGCGTGACAGACTATGTCGTCCAGAACAGCCCCGTCACGACCCTGGTGGTGAGATCATAACATCCTCGCGACAGATGCTTGTCCGTGACTTCATGGTGACCGACGTCGTCTGCGTCGAGATTCCCGGGAACAGAGACGATGTCCTGCGTATACTGAAACGCACGGGCATCAGCGGCGTGCCGGTCTTAAAGGGCGGCGAGCTCGTCGGGATCATCACCCGGAAAGATCTCCTCCGCAAGGCGGAAGAGACCCAGCTCGGACTTCTGATGACGCCCGACCCGGTCGTCATCAGGCCGGACGCTCCCCTCCCTGAAGCGGCGCAGTTGATGGTCCGGCACAACATCCGGAGGCTCCCGGTCGTGGAGAACGGGTCCATGGTCGGTATCATCAGCGTCGCCGACCTCATCGGCGCCATCGCCCAGATGCGCCTGGCGGTGCCGATCCGGGACAACTACATCAGCAAGACCTACGCACTCTGGGAGGAGACGCCCCTCTCGCTCGTCGGGCGAGTTCTTGAGATATCGGGCTACGATGCCATCCCTATCCTGATGGAGGACGGCACGCTCACCGGCATCATATCGGAGCGCGACCTCATCCGGCACACCCGCATCGAGGACGGCGTCGAGGTCAGCGACTTCTCGAACGGCACGGACGACGACGAGTGGACCTGGGAGAGCATCAGGGATATGCACACCATCAGCTACGGGATCTCGCGGATCCAGCTCCTCCCCATCCCCGTCAAGAACGCTATGGTCCGAAACGTCCTTGCCGTCCCCATCAACGCCGAGGTCGGCGAATGCGCACTGAAGATGCGGCGGGCCCGGGTCGACCAGCTCCCGGTGGTCAACGGGAACAAAAGACTCATCGCCATGCTCTTCGACCGGGAGCTGATCAAGGCCCTGCTGCCGGACCAGCCGGGCTTGCGAAAGAATTAAGGGGCAACATTATATAACATAGTGATGCTTATCGTATCGTGCTGAAACCCGGTACGACGATAAATTTATGTTTTATGATATCGCTGTATACGTTTGACCGCTTTTGAGCGATTCAAACGTCTTTAAAGGTTTTAGAGGTGCTTCAATGCTTGATACTTCCCAGGAAATTATGAAGGGTACAACCACGGTGGGACTGATCTTCAACGAGGGCGTGGTTCTTGCCACCGAGATGCGGGCGACGATGGGCAACATGATCGCGAGCAAGCGTGCCAAGAAGATCTACCAGATCACGCCGCGGATCGGCATGACCACCGCCGGCGGCGTCGGCGACGCGCAGCAACTCGTCCGGATCCTCCAGGTCGAGTGCAACCTCTTTGAGATGCGCCGCGGCAAGACCATGTCGGTCGGCGCGGCATCGACCCTGCTCTCGAACTACTTGAACCAGAACCGGTATTATCCCTACTACGTCCAGCTCCTGATGGGCGGGTTCGACGACGAGGGACCGAGCGTCTACTCCGTCGATGCGCTGGGCGGGGCGACCAAGGAAGAGGAGATCGTCGCCACGGGGTCGGGGTCTCCCTTTGCCTACGGCGTGCTCGAGGACCAGTACCGTCCGGACATGAAGGAAGACGAGGCGAAGGACCTCGCCGTCCGCGCCGTCAAGTCGGCGATGCGCCGCGACTCCGCATCCGGTGAGGATATCATGGTGGTCGTGATAACGAAAGATAAATACGAAGAACATATCGAGCGCGGGTTGCAGCGACCATCCGTGGCCCGCTCGATAACCTGATATTTTTTAGGACGATGTGAATGGTGATTGAAGAGAAACTTCGGGAGCTGAAGGAGCAGATCAATAAGATCGTTCCCGGCGGGATTACGATCTCAGACGTCGAGTTCGAAGGGCCTGAGCTCGTCATCTACACTGATGACCCAAAACAGTTTGCCGACCAGGCGGACCTGATCAAGGTCCTTGCGCGCGATCTGCGCAAGCGCATCGTCGTGCGCCCGAACATCCTCGAAGATCCGGAACGGGCGGCCCAGGAGATCCGCTCCGTTGTGCCGGAGAACGCCGGGATATCCGATCTCTTCTTTGACCCGGAGACGGGCGAGGT
>ENA-UOUL01000950-UOUL01000950.1-bioreactor-metagenome-genome-assembly--contig:-NODE-950-length-45341-cov-4.960962_pt1 | contig 45341 bp, 42 predicted proteins | sample MGYA00249838_ERZ747220 | MGnify/ENA primary metagenome ERZ747220 (study PRJEB28778, sample SAMN05720191) | bioreactor metagenome | isolation source: Anaerobic biogas reactor | place: USA:Washington... | reverse complement strand
AAAAGCCCTTCCCAATGAGGGAAGGGCGCTTGTGTGGCGGCGACTAGATTTGAACTAGTGACCAAGGGCTTATGAGTCCCCTGCTCTACCACTGAGCTACGCCGCCGGAAAGATTAGTAGCGGGGAGAGGATTCGAACCTCTGACCTTTGGGTTATGAGCCCAACGAGCTGCCACTGCTCCACCCCGCATCAACAAATAGGATTATACCCGTCCGCGCACCTTTCGTCAAATCGCCACTTTGGGCGTTTCGGGCTCCCCTTCCATGCGCCGGCCCATGCTCCAACCCCCGCGACGCACCAAAAGCAGCGCCACGAGCCATGCCACCGCGATAAAGAGGATGTAGAACCGCGTGTAATCGGCGCCGGCGAACAGCGGCACCATCAGCCCACCCCCCACGACGTTGGACGTCAGGTGCGCCAGCATGACGATCAGCACGCTGCCGCGGGTGCGATTGAACAGCCAGGTAACGAGGAACTGGAGCGCCATGGAGAGAAAAACGAGGTCGAACCAGGGGATGTGGCCATAGATCACCAGGGGCAGGTGCCAGAGCGCGCGCAGCGCCCCCAGGTGCAGGCTGGCCATCAGCAGGCCGTACGGGCGCCCGGCGTAGCGTCCCTGCAGCCAGGGAAGGGCGTAGCCGGTCCAGCCGGGCTCCTCCCATTGACCGCCAAAAATGAGGAGTTCCAGCGCGAGCCCCGCCACGACGCCGGCGGAACGCAGGTGGGCCGTCTCGGCGATCCTGGCGCCCAGGAGCAGATTCAGGGCGAACGCCACCAGCAGGTAGCCGATCACGAGCCCCGGCGCGATGAGGTACCAGTACCAGGAAACGCGCCACTTGGCCATGCGGCCGAACAGCTCCGCCAGCCCTCGCCGCCCCTCGGTGAGGGTCAGGACGAGGACGGCCGCCAGGAACGGCCCATGGGGCAGCAACGAGCCGCCCGTCAGCGGCGCCGGCAGCCAACTGAGGACCAGCGTCAGGACGTAGAACAGCGTGAGGGGATGGTTCCGCGCCGCGCTTCGCAACCCGCCCATGCCATGACCTCCCATCGACAGAGTGCCGGCGCGCTCTGGGCCATCGCAACGATGTGGGAGGGTTGCGTTGGCGATGAAGGATGCCCAATCGCGTCGAGGCGCCGGCATGCCGCGCCCGCCCTGCGCCGAACCGCCGGGTCAGGCCAGACGCCAGCCCCAATCGGGCCTCAATCTCGAGTAGCCGGAGGGGTTCACCCCCCGGCGAAGCGTTCGCGTATCGTCGTCAGTCGGCGCCGCCGGCGATGAGGCGCCACCAGGCGTCCCAGTGGGGGTTGTCAAAGGGAGCGGTGCGCGGGGCGACCGTCTCCACGGGGACCGGCGTCGCCTCGGGGGTGGGCTCGGCCGTAGGCCCGGGCGTGGCCGTCACGGCGATGACGCTCACCATTCCCGGCCCCACCTGGCCGGCGTCGCGCAGCACCTCCTCGGCCCAGGCCAGCGCGTTGCGGCGGCGCGTCTCCTCCACCAGCTCCTCGCGCTCGCGCTGCATAGCGTCGATCTCGTCCTGGAGCTGGTCACGCCAGGCGCGCAGGCGGAAGGCATCCACCGACTTGGTCGCAAAGGCGACCATGAAAAAGAGCGCCAGCGTCGCGGCCAGGATGCCGACGATCTGCGCCGTGGTGATGGGTCGAATGGGGCCGCGCGAGTTCGTCATAGTGTCCTCATGCTACTTCAGGAGCGTATCGCGGTCAACCGGGGGGAAATGGAACGCGGATTTCCACGGATTCTGCGGATCAACGCAGATCTTGCCATATCCGCATAGATCCGGACGATCCGCGTGCATCCGCGTGCCCTCTTTTCCGGCAGGCGTTGTCATGCGCGCGGCATGCCGCTATAATGTCGGCGTATTCGGCCGCTCCACCATCATCACGCTACTCCAAGGAGACCCGCACCATGAGCCAATACGTTCTCGTCGTTGACGATGATGAGGATGTGGCCGAGACGATCGAGCGCACCCTGCAGCGCGCCGGGCATTCCGTAACCGTGGCGCACCGCGGCGCCGATGCCCTCCAGTCGGCGCGACGGCGCCGACCCGACCTCGTGGTGCTGGACATCATGATGCCGGGGATGAACGGCATCGACGTGTGCCGCCACCTGCGCGCCAACCCCGACCTGGCGCCGACGCCGATCCTGTTCCTCACGGCCCGCGGCGAGATCGCCGACAAGATCGAGGGGTTCGAGGCGGGCGCCGACGATTATCTCACCAAGCCGTTCGACCTGCGCGAGCTGGAGCTGCGCGTCAAGGCGCTCCTGCGCCGCACCCAGCGCGACGGCAACGAGCGCCCCAGCGACCGTATCGAGGTGGGCGCCTTGGTGTTGAACTGCAATACCTTTGAGATCTCGACCCCCGAGCAGTCGGTGCTGCTCACCCCCGTCGAGTTCGAGTTGCTGCAGTTCCTCATGTCCAACGCCGGCAAGGTGTTCTCGGCCGACCAGTTGCTACAGCAGGTATGGGGTTATCCCCCCGGCACCGGCATGCCCGACTTGGTGCGGGTGCACATCAAGAACATCCGCGACAAGATCGAGCCCGCCCCCCGCTCACCCATCTACCTGAAGAATGTGTTGCGGCGAGGCTATATGATCGCCAACGACCTGCCTCTTTCGTAACCCGCCGGCCTCGCGCCGCCGGGGCCGCGACACGACCATAGACGCCCATGAGTACGGGCGGGAGTAGATGATGCCCCAGGAACGCATTCTCGTTGCCGAGAACGAGCCAGAGGTGCGGCGCATGTGCTTGCGCTCCCTCCAGTTCGCCGGATACGATCCCGTCGGCGTGGCCGATGGCCGCGAGGCGGTTCAGCGCTCGCACCAGGAGCGCTTTGACCTGCTGGTCACCGATATCATGATGCCCAACATGAGCGGGCTGGAGGCGTACCGCGCCATCCGTGAATTCCACCCCGACATGGCGGCCGTGATCATGACCGGGTTTGGCACGATGGAATCGGCCATCGAGGCGCTGCGCCTGGGGGCCTACGAGTTCGTGCTCAAGCCCTTCCGCCCCGACGAGCTGAACGCCGCCGTGGAGCGCGCCCTCGCCCGTCAGCGCCTGGAGCGTGAGAACGCGCGGCTGCGCGCCCTCATCCCCCTGTTCGACCTCAGCCGCATCTTTATGAGTTCCGTCGACCTCGCCGTGGTGCCCAAGCATGTGGTGCGCATCGCGCGGCAAGAGATGAACGCCGACAGCGCCTCGCTCATGTTGCTCAACAGCCGCGGCGAATTGGTGATCCACTCCGCCGAGGGGCTCGACGAGAACATCATCGGCAAGGTCACCCAGCGGGCGGACGAGGGGATCGCCGGTTATGTCATCACGCACCGCGAGCCGGCGGTGTTGCAGGGGGACGTGCGCGACGATGCGCGCTTTGCGCCCGGCTACCAGTCGCGCCCCATCGCCAGCGCCATCTCGCTGCCTCTCATCCACCAGGATCGGGTGCTGGGGGTGCTGAACGTCGCCAAGCATGCGGAGGGCTCGGCTCCCTTCCAGGAGGGGGACGTCGAGTTCCTGTCGGTGCTGGGCAGCCAGGCGGCGGTAGCGCTGGAGAACGCCCGCATGTTCCGCGAGATCCAGGACGCCTACGAGCGCCTGGCGGAGCTGGACTATCTCAAGAGCGAGTTCATCAACATCGCCGCCCACGAGCTGCGGTCACCCCTGGCGGTGGTGCTCGCCTACGCCACCCTGCTGGAGGAGGAGGCCACCGGCCCGATGCGCGAGCACCTAGCCCAGGTGGTGCAGGCGGCGATGCAGCTCAAGTCGATCATCGACGAGATGGTGAGCCTGCAGCGCATCGACACCGGCCAGGAACCGATCCGTATGACCGACGTCGACACAGCCGCCGTGGCGGCCGCGGCCCTCGACGAGTTGCGCCTGTTGGCGGAGCGCCGGCGCCACCACGTGACCCTCGACTTTCCGCCCGACCTCCCCACGGCGCGCGCCGACGAGCAGCTGCTGCACCTGATCCTGGGAAGCCTGCTCTCGAACGCGCTCAAGTTCACGCCCGAGGAAGGATCCATTCGCGTCTCGGGGAACTATGACGACGACTATGTCACCATCGCCGTGAGCGACACGGGCGTCGGCATCGCCCCAGAGGAACTGGACCGCATCTTTCAGCGCTTCTACCAGGTGGAGGACTCGCTACGGCGCAAACACGGCGGCATCGGCCTGGGGTTGGCCATCGCGCGCGAGATGGCGGAGCTGATCGGCGGGACTATCGGCGTGGAGAGCGAGGTCAGCAAGGGCTCGACGTTCTACCTCACGCTGAAGCGCCACGAAGAGGTGGGGGCGGGGGAATTGCTCGTCTAGCGACGACACCGGGACACGAAAGGGCCCTTCGCGATGCGAAGGGCCCTTTCGCCTATGTGCCCTAGCCTCTACCCAGAGGTGATGCTAGGGCACGCCGCTTACTACTGTTGTCCATCCACATCACCTCCTCTTGTTGGGATAGCGTTGTCAGGGCGAGGTGGCCCTACGGTCACCTCAGCCAGCCCCATTATGGGGCATACGGCGTCCGTTGTCAAGCGGGGGTCAAGCCCTACAAGCAGTATCGGAGCGCCGCCGTCCCGGCGGCAACCCGCGGAGTCCGGGGCACGCCGCGGACCGAGGTCCGGCGCTGACTCGGAGTACCGAGCCCGGCAAAGCCGGCCTTCTCGCGCTCGTCGCCTCTCGCGGCGCCCTTCGCCTCCCCCGCTTGCTCTGCCGGGCGAGGGGCATACAATACGTTCACGTGCCAGCCATCGAGCCCCCGGAGACGTGTGCCATGCGCCTGCTCATCGCCGACGACACCCCCACTCTGACCTCCGCCGTCTGGGACGCCCTCATCGCCCGCGACCCGCGCGGCCACCTGCTGCAGACCTGGGCCTGGGGCGACCTGAAGGGCGGCTTTGGCTGGACGCCCCTCCGTCTGGCGGTGGAGCGGGACGGTGTCCTGGTGGCCGGGGCACAGGTGCTCTACCGGCGCGCCGGACCCTTTGCCATTGGCTACGTCCCCAAGGGGCCGGCGTTCGCCGGGGCGGACGAGGCGGCCGTCGACGCCCTGTGGGAGGCGCTGCACCGCGAGTGTCGGCGGCGGAGGGCGCTGCTCCTCAAGGTGGAGCCCGAATGGCGCGACGAGGAGACGGCCTGCCACGACGCGCTGCGCGCCCGCGGCCTGGCCCCCAGCCCCACCACGGTGCAGCCCCGCCGCACCATCATCGTCGACCTACAGGCCGACGACGAGGCGCTGCTGGCGCGCATGAAGCCCAAGTGGCGCTACAACGTGCGCCTCTCGGAGCGCAAGGGGATCGCGGTGCGGTCGGCGGGCGTCGAGGGGTTGGACGCCTTCTACGCCCTGATGGCGGTGACGGGGGAGCGCGACACCTTTGGCATTCACAGCAAAGCGTACTACCGGCGGGCGCTGGAGCTATTCGCCCCCCAGGGCCGCGTCCAGCTCATGCTGGCCGAGTACGAGGGGCAGCCGGTGGCGGGGCTGATGGCCTACGCCTTTAACGGGCAGGCGTGGTACTTTTACGGGGCGTCGGGCAATGCGCACCGCGAGCGCATGCCCAACCATGCGCTGCAATGGCGCGCCATGCAGTGGGCCAAGGAAGAGGGATGCAGCCAGTACGACCTGTGGGGCATCCCGGATGTCGACGAGGACCCCGAGACCGCCCCCTTGAGCGGGGTGCAGCGCTTCAAAGAGGGGTTCGGCGGGGAGATCGTGCGCTACGTGGGCGCCTATGACCGCATGTACCACCCGCGTCTCTACGGCCTGCTGGAGCGCGCCTGGGCGCTCCGACGGCGGGGCTCCCTGTAGTCGGGGAACAACCCCAGTACTTTGGCGCGATGGCGGGGGCGAGGGTGGATCGGCTCCCTCTCCCTGTACTCGGGGAGAGGGCTGGGGTGAGGGGCTCCCGCTTTAGCGGAGGCAACGCTCGCGCCTGCTTTCGGCGCCCCGGGACGCCGCCCGCCGGCGCTCCGCCAGGAGTTCCTCGTACAACGCCTCGATGGCGTCGGTCACCACGGTCCAGCTGTACTCGGCGGCCACTTTTGCGGCGCGCTCGCCCATCCGGCGGCGCAGGACGTCATCGGTCAGCAGCTGCTCCAGCCGCGCGGCCAGCGCCTTGGGGTCGCGCTCGGGCACGAGAAAGCCGGTTTCGCCGTCGCGCACCGTGTAGGTGAGCCCGCCGACGCGCGAGGCGATCACGGGGGTGCCGCACGCCATCGCCTCCAGCGCCACCATGCCGAACGACTCGTAGAGGGACGGCATGACGCACACCTCGGCGGCGCCATAGTAGAGCGGAAGGGCCTCCTGCGACCGCGACCCGATGAACACCACCAGGTCCTCCAACCCCAACTCGCGCCGAATCTCCGTATAGCAAGAGAGGTCGGTCATCATCGCCTCGAGGTGGCTCTCGCGGTCGCCGCCGATCACGGCCAGGCTCAGGTCCTCGGCGCGGCAGGGGCGCAGACGACGCGTCAATTCACACATCGCCTCCAGGAGCACGTTGAGCCCCTTGACCGGGTCGAGCCGCCCCACGAACAGGAGCAGCCGCCGGTCGGCGGAGATATCCAGCTCTTCGCGGGCGCGGCGCTGGTCGATGGGGTGAAAGAGGTCGAGGTTCACGCCGCAGGGGACCACGGCGATGCGGTCCGGATCGACGCGATAGTGATCCAGCATCTGCTGCCGGTCCAGGGGCGTGGCCGCTACGATGCGATCAGCGCCGTCCATGACGTCTTGCTCGACCTCACCGCGGTTGTCCGCCTCGCGCTGGCCGTTGTCGCCCGTCGCCATGTCCTTCAGACGCCCGAGGGTGTGGAACATGTGTACCAGGGGCAGGTTCCATGCCTGGCGCAAGCGCAGGCCGGCCCATCCCGAGAGCCAGTAATGGCTGTGGATGAGGTCGTAGGTGACGCCCTGCTCGCGACGCCAGCGCTCGATCCCCGCGACATACTCTTCCAGGAAAGGAAACAACTCCCGGCGGTCTACCGTCTCGGGCGGGCCCGCCGGCACGTGGATCAGGCGCCAACCCGGCTCGTCGGGATATTGGACGGTGGGCAGGGTCGGGTCCTGGGCGCGGCTAAAGACGTCCACCTCCCAGCCGTCCCGCCCCAACTGGCGGCACAGCTCGCGGATGTAGACGTTCATCCCGCCGGTTTCCTTGCCGCCCAGCGAGGCCAGCGGCGAAGTATGCATACTCAACAGCGCAACGCGACGTGCCACAGGCTTGCCTCACAGTGACAAGGGGATGGGCGCCGTTGGTGCCCATCCCCCTGAGAAACGTTACGTTAGCCGGGCGCTGTACTACACGCAGCGCCGATCAGACGCCCTTCTTGGCAACAAAGTTCACGAGGTCGGCCACGCGCCGGGCATAGCCCCACTCGTTGTCGTACCAGCTCACCACCTTGACCATGGTGTCGCTGAGCACCATGCACGAGTCGGCGTCGATGATGCTGGAGCGCGTGTCGCCCTTGAAATCCATCGAAACCAGCGGCTCGTGGCTCACGCCCAGGATCCCCTTCATGGGGCCAGCGGCCGCCTCGTCAAAGGCCGCGATCATATCCTCGAGCTTGCACGGCTTTTCCACCTCGGCCACAAAGTCGACGATGGACACCGTCGGCGTGGGCACGCGCAGGGCATAGCCGTCGAACTTGCCCTTGAGCGAGGGGATCACCAGGGCCACGGCCTTGGCGGCGCCGGTGGTCGTCGGGATGATGTTCAGGGCGGCGGCGCGGGCGCGGCGCGGGTCCTTGTGCGGCAGGTCCAGCAGCCGCTGGTCGCCGGTGTACGAGTGCACCGTGGTCATCAGTCCGCGAATGATGCCCCACTTGTCGTTGACGACCTTGGCCGCGGGGGCCAGGCAGTTGGTGGTGCACGAGGCGTTGGAGATGATCTTGTGGGCGGCGGGATCGTAGCTCCCCTCGTTCACGCCGAGCACCACGGTGATGTCCTCGCCCTTGGCCGGGGCGGTGATGATGACCTTCTTGGCGCCGGCCTGGATGTGCAGCCCCGCCTTGGCGGCGTCGGTGAACACGCCCGACGACTCGACCACCAGGTCAACGCCCATGTCGCCCCAGGGGATCTCGCTGGGATCGCGCTTGGCCAAGAACTTGATCTCTTTGCCATTGACGATGAGCGAATCCGGGGTAGCCTCCACGGTGGCGTCCAGCCCGCCATAGGTCGAGTCATAGCGCAGCAGGTAGGAAAAGCTGTCGGGAGGGAACAGGTCGTTGATGGCAACGATGTCGATGTCGTTGGGGTAGGCGTCCATCATGGCCTTGAGGGCCTGTCGCCCAATGCGGCCGAACCCGTTAATACCAACCTTGACTGCCATTGTGACTCCTTTCGTCATTCGAGGCACTGCATGAGTGGCCCAGCCGGTGGCTGGGCTAGGGATCGTCCCGTCGGTGGCAGGGACGGCATTGTATGAACCGGCATGGCCGGCTCGCATCACCGAAGCGGTCGCGCCACTCGTGGAGGCGGCCGCTCGCGGTGGAACACCCGTCGCTAGACGTTGCGGGCGAGCGCCTCGGCGTCGGCTGCCCAGCCGTCGCCCGCCAGCCGGGCGTACAAGTCGAGAAGCGCCTCGGCCAACCGGCGCGGATCATGACGCCAGGGAAGCTGGCGATCCACCAGATCCGCCAGAGCGACCTCGCACCCCTCGAGCCCATCGGCGTCGGGCGCCACCATGGTCGAGCCCGAGTGCTCCGGCAAGCAAAAGCCGGTATTCGCATTGACCAGCATGCACTCGCAGACGCCGCGCCCGATGTGCTCGTGCAGGACGCGCAAGTGATCGCCCGCGGTAAAGCCGGCGGTCTCGTCGCGCTCCGTGGCCACGTTGCAGACGTACACCTTGACGGCGCGCGAAACGCGCACCGCCTCGCGGATATCGCCGATGAGCAGGTTGGGGATGACGCTGGTGTACAGGCTCCCCGGCCCCAGCACGATGAGATCGGCTTGCAGGATGGCGCGAATCGCCTCCGGGTACCCACGCACGCCGTCGGGCTGCAGCCAGACGCGCTCGATGCGCCCCGACGCGCGGGTGATGCGCGACTGGCCGGAGAGTAGGTAGGGATCCCTGTCGGGCTCGGAGCGGTCGCGCACCTCGGCGCAGAGGGTGACGCTGGCCAGACAGGAGGGCAGGATGCGCCCCCGCACCGCCAACACCCGTCCCACGGCGCTCACGGCGCTCTCGAAATCGCCGGTAATGCCCGTCATGGCAGCGATGAGCAGGTTGCCAAAGGAGTGCCCGTCGAGCACGCTGTCGCGCCCAAAGCGGTATTGGAAAAGCTGCGCCATGAGCGGCTCGGCGTCGGCGAGGGCGGCGATGCAGTCCCGCAGGTCGCCCGGCGGGAGCATCCCCATCTCTCGGCGCAGCACACCGGAACTGCCGCCGTCGTCGGCCACCGTAACCACGGCGGTGAGTTCGCCCGCACCGCCCTTGAGCCCGCGCAGCAGCGTAGAGAGGCCGTGCCCGCCGCCGATGGCCACAATGCGCACCCCGCCCTCGCGGGCATCGCCCTTGGGCAGGTCACGCGCCGCGCCGGCGTCGGCCGCGGCCTCGCTCGACCGCGCCAGGAGCAGGAGCGAGAGCAGCGAGCGGTTCAGATGGTAAAGTGCCAGCCCCACCAGGCCCAGCCCGCCCCCCAGGAAGAGAAGGGCGCGTGTGTGGCGGGGGAGGAATTGCAGCGTCAGGTAGTAGGCGACCTCTGGCAGGGGCGCCTGGCGATACACCATCACCAGCAAGTAAGCCATGCCGAGGCTGAGGGCGCAGATCCCGGCCGCCAGAAGCCCGACCCAGCGCTTGACGCCGATGCCGGGGTACAGCCACTTGAGCCCCGGCCACCTTCTCAGGAGGGTTCGCATCGGCCGCCGTCTCCTCGCGGGCCGCCGCGGCGCACGCCGCCGCTAGTATAGACGATGTGGGAGCGAGTGTCAACGCGCCCTTGGGCGCGGCAGCAGGCTCGTAGGCGCCGCTCCCGAAGCCGTGGCGGACGGTCAAGTTCCAGGTTGCAGGTCACAGGTTACAGGCATGTGCTGGCGGCTCCCCATCACAGGAAAGGCCAGGCGCCGCGGCTGTAACCTGCCACTTGTGACCTGTAACTGCCATCGCCCAAGCGCCCTCTCGCGTTCCTAGAACACCATCGCCTCGGCGAAACGGTCCTGGAAATCCGGGCGGCCCGACAGCTCCAGATAGTCCATCTCCCTCACGAGGTGCGACGCCTCGGCGAGGATGACGCGCGAGAGGAGCGCCATGCGGGCGCCCGAGCCGGCTGCGTTGCCCACCGGCACGATGCGGGCGTTCGGAAAACGTGGCATGAGGCCGATGGCGAGGGCGCTCTCCGGCCTGATATAGTTGCCAAAGGCGCCGGCCAGATAGATGACGCGCACATCCTCGGCGGTGACGCCGAGTTCGTGCATGAGGATCTCAATGCCGGCGCGGATGGCGCCCTTGGCGAGCTGCAGCTCGCGCACGTCGCGCTGGGTCACCACCACGGGCCGCCCGCCGGCCCCCTCCTCGGAGGTGGCCAGGGTGAAGGAGCGCTGTCGGCCGTTCTGGATGACGCGCTCCGCCAGGGCGCGCTGACCCATGGCCTCCAAGGCCTCGCCGGGCTGCATCATGCCGGTGGCGTCGATAAGGCCGGAGCGCAGCATCTCTGCCACGAGGTCCACCAGGCCTGAGCCACACACACCCCGCGGCGCGCTCTCGCCGATGGTGTGCCACGTCACGGAGCCGTCGATGGACACGCTGTCGATGGCTCCGTCGGCGGCGCGCATGCCGCAGCTCAAGTGCGCGCCCTCAAAGGCGGGTCCGGCCGCCGTGGAGCAGGCCACCACCCGGCCTCGCGAGCCCATGACCATCTCGCCGTTGGTGCCGATATCGATGGCCAGGGCCAGTTCATCCTGGAGGTGGGCGCCGGTGGCCAGGAGCACCCCCACGGTGTCGGCGCCCACCCAGCCGGCGATGCTGGGCAACGCCCACACCACCGCATCGGGGTAGGATCCCAGGCCCAAAACCTCAGCGCTCAGGCAGACGCCATCGGTGACCGCGGGGACATAGGGGGATTGGGCCAGCGCCGCGGGGCTAATGCCCAGGAAGAGGTGCTGCATGGTGGTGTTGCCCACCACGGTGACCGCCACGACGTCGTCCGTCTCTACCCCCGCCTGAGACGTGGTGGCGGTGATGATGGCGCTCAGCGCGCCCACGATCTCGCGCTGCAGCGTCTGCAGGCCGTGGGCCTCGCGCCCGGCATAGTCGATACGCGACACGACGTCGTCGCCATAGCGCGTCTGGGGGTTGAGCAGCGACGACACGGCGAGCTGCTCCCCCGTCTCGAGGTCCACGAGGTAACCCACCACCGTCGTCGTGCCGACGTCAAAGGCGATCCCCAGCAGCCGGTTCGGCGCGCCGTCGGGCTCCACGCGGATGACGTGCAGGGGCCCCATCTGGCCATGGCCGGCGGCGCCGGTGCCGTTCGCCAACACCAGCGTTACGCTTCCCTCCCCGTCGCGCACCGCGGACGGCAGCTGGCGCAGGGCGCGCAGGCTCAGGGGAGGCAGGTCCGAGTCGCACGCGGCGCGCCAGGCGCGCCTGAGCCGCTCGAGATCGCCCGACTGGTCCTCCAGGCTCGGCTCTGGCACAGTGATGGCGTGGCGGCGCACCCACGGGGCGAGGGGCGCCTCGCGCACGGCGCCCTCGGAGAGGATGCTGACCCGCGAGACACGCGACTCGTCGGGCACGACGACGGCCACATCGCCCCGAACGACGGCCTGACACGCCAGGCGATAGCCCCGCGCGCGCTCCTCGGGCGTCAGCCCGCGCTCCTCCAGGTGCGTCGGCTCGTCCAGCCCGCCGGATGCGATGACGCGACACTTGGCGCACGTGCCCCGGCCGCCGCATACCGTCTCGATCTCGACGCCCGCCGCGATGGCGGCATCGAGCAACGTCTTGCCCGCCTCGACGCGGGTCGTCACGCCCGAAGGTTGGAATCTGACTCTGTGCATTCGCTCTACGCTTTTAGTGTATAGGTCGCCGTGATGACTGACCGATGGAACACGGGTTCCGCGGATGAAACGGATCGCCGCGGATTCCTACACGAACCGCAGAGGCCACCAACCCACACCCGCATACACCCTCTCCGTGTTCTCCGTGTCTCTGTGGTTTTTTTATTCTCTATCCGCATCAATCCGCCCAATCCGCGTTGATCCGCGTTCTTTCTTCTGGAACACGATCACATGCGAGAGCCCGAGCCACTGCAGCGGCGTCGCCTCGAGGGCGTAGGTGAGGCGCTGCAACAGGCGCCCCAAGGCCGGCCGCCGCTCCACGATGTTGTCATAGCCGGCATAGATGCAGCGGTGCACCCGCACCGCCCCGTCCAGCCCGACAAAGAGGTCCTCGATGCCGCGCCGGGTGTAGGCCCGCACGTGGGGGCAGAGGCGGTTGCGGAGGGCGTTCGGCATATAGTTGACCAGCGGGATGTTGCCGAAATGGTACCGCCCCCTCCAGTAGGCGCCATGGGTCTCGAACGGGTAGAGGCGATTCGGCACGAATGCCACGAGCCACCCGCCGGGAACCAACACGCGGTACGCCTCGCGCACGGCGGCGCGGTCGTCGTCGACGTGCTCCAGTACCTCGTGGGAAAAGACCACATCGAAGGAAGAGTCCGCGTAGGGGAGGCGCTCGGCAGGGGCCTGACGGATGTTGGGCAGCGTCTCGCTCGCCAGGCTCACCCGCTCGGCGTCCACGTCGACGCCATGCACCTGGGGCGTCACCTGGCGGAAACGCTGCACGTACAGCCCCAGGCCACACCCGACGTCGAGGATGCGGGCAGCCTCAAGCGGCACGTAGCGCTCCACGAGGCGAAAGCGGCGCTCCTGGCCCGCCCTCCAGACGTAACTGGGATGTCCCAGGGTGATGGTCTTGTCGGCGTTCTCCATATCCTCTCCCGAGGGGGTATGGTACATCGGGGAGCGGCGGGGCGCAAATGGTGTCTTGCGCCTGATGCAGGGGTTGTCCATTGTTGACAAATGGAGTACAATATGACACTATGCTGGTGCGTGCGCGCTACCCGATTGTCGCCCGTAAAGGCCGGGGCGATCCGGTGGGTAGTCGAGCGCAGCACGACGAACCCAAAGGAGAACCCTAATGGCCATCACGAAGGAGATGCCGATCGGCGAGATCGTGCAGACCTATCCCCAGACCGTCAAGGTCTTCCTGAGCCACGGGCTGATGTGCATCGGTTGCGCCGCGGCGCGCTTTGAGAACCTGGCGCAGGGCGCCACCGCGCACGGCATCGACGTCGACGAGCTGGTCAAGGACCTGAACGCAGCCATCGGCAACGGGGACCAGTCCCAGAACTGAGCATGAGAGATGTGAAACAAGCCCCGCACCATCCGGCCCGGGGCTTGTTTCTGTTTCCGCCACGCCGGATCACCAGGGAACGCGCCCATAATGCCCGACAATGCCGCCGCCAAGGCGCTGGAGACCCACCGGCGCCTGCTCGCCTACTATGGCGAGCCCGATCTGAAGGAACGACGTGACCCCCTGAGCGAGTTGGTGGTCACGATCCTGTCGCAAAACACGGCCGACGTAAACACGGCCCGCGCCTACCGCTCGTTGCGCGAGCGTTTTGCCACCTGGGAGGAAGTGCTGGAGGCGCCGGTGGGGGCGCTGGAGGACGCCATCCGCACGGCGGGCCTCGCCAATACCAAGGCCCCGCGCATCCACCGCATCCTGGAGGACCTCCATCGAGAGCGGGGCAGCCTAGATCTCGACTTTCTGGACGCTATGAGCACCGAGGAGGCGCGAGACTATCTCATGGCGCTGCACGGGGTGGGGCCCAAGACCGCCGCCTGCGTGTTGCTTTTCTCCCTGCACAAGCCCGCCCTGCCCGTGGACACCCACGTCCATCGCGTGTCGCTGCGGGTGGGGCTCGTGCCCCCCAGGACGACGCCGGAAAAGACGCAGCAACTCCTCGAGGGGATGCTGCCGCCCGCGTTGTACTATCCCTTCCACCTCAACGTGATCCGGCACGGACGGACGCTGTGCACCGCCGCGCGGCCGCGCTGCCGCGAGTGCCCGCTAGCAACGGTATGCGACTATGCCGCCGCGAGCGCGAGTTGTGCGCTGTAAGCTATGAGCCGTGAGTTAGCGGCGGTTGCAGGTTACAGGTCGCAGGCTTGAGCGTCATCACCCGCTTTGGCCGGTAACCTGCAACCTGTGACGCGCCGTCCGGCCCGGAACCCGCAACATGCAACGCACAACCCACAACAACGCGGTCGGTTTACATCGGTATTTCGTTCCGCTACAATGACCGCCAGCGAAACGGTTCGCCGTGAGGTGCGTATAGGGAACGAGAGTCACCGCCGCTCGGATAGCCGCGGCGCATGCGGGAACCAGAGGAGGCTGTTTGCCATGCTCGATGATCTCACCGAAAAGATCCAGGCGTCCCAAAACAAGTTCGAGGACCTGGTCGGCAAGGTGCCGGGGTATGCCGGCTATAAACAAAAAGAGCAGCGGCGCGAGGCCGACAAGATGCTGCGGCTGCACGTGGCGCGGCAGTACGAGGAGCAGCTCCGCCGGCTGAACGAGGTGCAATACGCCCTCACGTCGAGGGGACGGCTGGCATCCATCGTCAGCCTAGAGCGCGCCGGCATGAAGCTCCAACTCCTCATCGACCGCATCAAGACGGCCAGCTATGGCTACGCGGGGCTCTTTGACGCCGTCAAGGTGGACGAGGATGTCCTCGACCGGCTGTACGACTTTGACCTGGCGATGCTCGAGGGTGTGAGCGAGTTGTCGGCGCTCCTGACCAAGCTCTCCGAGGCGGCCGACGCCGAAGCGACGACCGCCGCCGAGGCCAACGACCTCATCGCCGCCCTGGAGCGATTGAACACGACGTTCAGCAAGCGGCACGACGTCATTCTGAGCTAGCCGCGCCCTGGCCGACGCGGCGAGAGGCCGTGCCGCCACATCCTGATCTAGGGATAAGGAGCATAGACAATGGCCAGAATCCTGGATGTAGTCGAGTATCCAAACCCGTCCAGCAACGAGATCGTGCACCGCGTGCCCGAGAACGGCCCGGGGGACTTTCGCATCGGCTCGCAGGTCATCGTGCGCGAGGGGCAGGCGGCCGTGTTCTTCCGGGATGGGAAGGCGCTGGACACCTTTGGCCCCGGCCGCCACACCATCACTACGGCCAACATCCCGTTGCTGACGGGGCTGGTCGGCGCGGTGTTCAGCGGCAACACCCCCTTTACGGCCGAAGTGTACTTTGTGAGCACGCGCGATTTCATCGATCAGCGCTGGGGCACGCCCGAGCCGATCACGCTCCGCGACGAGGTGCTGCGGATGGTGCGCATCCGCGCCCATGGCACCTACAACATGCAGGTGGCCGACCCGCAGCTCTTTGTGGCCCAGGTGATGGGCACCCGCGGCTATATGAGCACGCAGGATGTGTCCAACTATTTGCGGAGCATGATCATCACCCGCATCACGGACCTGCTGGGTGAGAACATGCGCACCGTGCTCGACCTCCCCGCCATGTATGATGAGGTCGCGGCGGCGACGCGCGTGCGTGTGCGCGACGATTTCGCCTCCCTGGGGCTGCTCCTGAAGCAGCTCTACATCATGTCGGTGAGCCCGACGGAAGAGACGAACGCCGCCATCGATGAGGCAGCCTCCATGGGCGCCATCGGCAACATGGACTCGTACCTCAAGTTCAAGGCGGCGCGCGCCGTGGGCGATTCCGCCGCGGCGGGGGGCGGCGCCGGCGAGGGCACCCAGCTCGGTATGGGCCTCGGCACGGGTCTGGCGATGGCCAAGATCCTGTCGGAGGGGCTCAGCGGCCAGCCACAGCAGGCTCCGGCGGCGGGCCCCGCGGCGCCCGCATCGCCCGCGGCTGCCGACCCCGTGGCCGTGCTGGGCAAGCTGAAGGAGATGCTGGACGCCGGCCTCATCTCCCAGGCGGAATACGACAGCAAAAAGGCCGAGATTCTGGGCCGCATGTAGAGCGTGCGACACTGCCTCTCCCCAAGCCGACGCGGGGGTTACAGGTAACAGCGGTTGCAGGTTACACGCACCGCGTTGGCCGTGGTGTGGTAACGGCCATCTGCGGGGGCACGCGCTGTATCCTGGCACCTGTCACCTGTAACCCTCTGCTTTGCGACCAGGCCGTTTCTGGTGTATCATTGGTCCACTCAGACTGTCAGCGCGCAAGGAGAGGCCGCTTCATGGAAGTATTGCTCTTGAAGGAAGTCAAGAGGCTCGGCAAGCCGGGCGAGGTTCGTCGCGTGGCCGACGGCTATGCCCGCAACTATCTCATACCGCGCGGCCTGGCCGTTCCCGCCACTGACGCCGCACGCAAGCAGGTAGCCGATCGCGAGGCGGCGCGCGCCCGTGCCGCTGAAGCGGAAAAGAGCGCCGCTGAGGCGCACGCGGCTTCGCTCCAGCAGGTCGAACTCGTCTTCAAAGCCAAGAGTGGCGAGTCAGGCCGCCTGTTTGGCTCGATAACCAGCGCCGATATCGCCGAGCAACTCGCGGCGCGCATCGGCGAGCCGGTGGATAAACGCAAGGTCATGCTCGACGAGCCGATCAAAGAGGTCGGCACATCCAAGGTGGATGTCAGGCTGCACACCGATGTCAAGATTACGGTCACGGTCACCGTCCAGGGTGAGGAAGCGTCGTAAGCGACCGAGACCCGGCCTTCCACCGAGATCCTCCGAATACTCCCCGCGTGGATCGTCGCCCTTCGGCTGCGAAGATCCACGTTGTTCCCAACGGACCTGCGACGGGCCCAGCAAGCGCTCTCCGCGGTGCTTGCCGCGTTGTGGGCTACTCGAGCCCTCACCCAGCGCCCGCCGTGGATTTGTGCTCCGGCCCGCAGTTGTCTATGATAGCCGAACTTCCCCGATGCTGTCCGCTCGTGCCGTCATCCTAGACGTGGTTACATCGCAAAGAGGCTGTCACTGCCATGGCAAGGTTGCCAGAGGCATCCTATAGGAATCGATCGGCGCTCCGCTGGTTCGTGCTACCGGCTCGTGTCCGCCTGTACGAGAGCAGTCCACCCCATGGGCTCTGGCAAGGCGGCAGACTATATCCAAGGGAGAGCGGACTCATGTCCTCAAGGTACCGTCCAGGTCTGGCAGTAGCGCTCCTCATCGCCGTGCTGGTGGCGTCGATGGGATGTAGCACCTCAGCATCCACCAAGCGGGAGGAGGCCACCCCCACGCCCATCCCGCCACCCCCTGTGCCCGTCAAGCCAACCTACACGGTCCAGCGCGGCACGGTCATCGATAGCCTCTCGTTCACCGGCCGCGTCGCTCCCGTCATTGAGGAGGAACTCTTCTTTCGGACGAGCGGGCGCGCCAAGAAGGTGTACGTCGAGCGCAACGACATGGTCGAGGCGGACACGCTGCTGGCCGAACTCGAGAACGATGACCTCGTCCGCCAGCTCCAGCAGGCCCAGATCCAGCTCGAGACGGATGAGCTGAACCTCGCCGCCGCCATGGCCTCGCAAGAGTTCGATGTGGACAAGGCGCGCATCGACCTGGAGATCAAAAAGCTCGAGTTGGCCAAGAAGGAACAGGAAGCGGCCGCCAACGTGAGCGTGATCGTCGCCAAGGCGAACATGGACAAGGCGGTCGCCGGCCCGTCGGAAACGGACCTGGCCATCGCCCGCGACCGCATCGAGCAGGCCAAGAACTCGCTGTGGGGCTCCCAGAATCAGCGCGACGCCATCTGCGGTCAGGATGATAGCAGCGCCTCGTGCCGCAGCGCCCAGGCCTCGGTGCAGAATGGTGAGCTGAACGTGCGCATCGCCGAGATGCAGTACCAGGAGATGCAAAAGGGCGCCAGCCCGGAGGATATCGCCATCGCCCGGGCCAACTACCAGAGCGCCGTGCTCAAGCAGCAGCAACTCGTCTCCGACATCGCCATCCTCAAGCAGCAGATCGCCCTCGCCGAGCGCGAGTTGGAGCGCCTCGAGGAAGGCACCGAGACGAACCTCGAGGCCGCGGTGGGGCGCAGCACGCTGGCCGTGGAGCGCCTGCAGGCCCAACTCGACGCCACCCAGATTACGAGCCCCATCGCCGGCAAGGTGACCTCCGTATCGTGCTACGAGGGGCGCGAGGTGAACGCCTACAGCCCGGTGTTTGTGGTGGCCGATGAGGCCGAGATCGAGGTGACGGCCGAGCCGATGAGCACCCAGTTGCAGCGGCTGGCCGAGGGGATGGAGGCCGCCATCATCCTCTCCGCCTACCCCGGCAAGGAACTGCCCGCCGAGATCATCCAACTCCCCTATCCCTATGGCGGCGGTGGTGGCGCCACCGTGGAAGAGGCGGACAAGCTGACCCATATCTCCTTCGACCCGCAGGACCTCGACCTCAAGCCGGGCGACCTGGTGAAGGTCATCGTCACCATCGAGCAACGCGAAGACGTGCTGTGGCTGCCACCGGCGGCGATCCGCACCTTTGCGGGACGCAAGTTCGTCGAGGTGGATGAGGACGGCACGCGCAAGCGCGTCGACGTGGTGCTGGGCATCGAGAGCGCCGAGCGCGTCGAGATCAGGGAAGGTCTCCAAGAGGGCCAGACCGTGGTCGGGCAGTAGCGAGGAGACGACTCGATGAACGTCCTGTCCGTTTTCCTCATCGCTGCCAAACGCCTGTGGAACAACAAGGGGCTGACGCTCTGTTCCATCGTCGGCCTCATCACGGCGGTAGCCCTCATCAGCAGTGTGCCGCTCTACACCGAGACGGCCAACTTTAAGGTGCTCAAGGAGCAGTTGTCGGCCGAGGAGGGCGAGACGGCGGTGCGCGCCCGCCCGCCCTTTGCCTTCATGTACCGCTACATCGGCGCCTGGCACGGCCCGGTCGAGATCGAGGACTTTGGGCCGGTGGATGAGTACATCACCGCGTCGGTGCCGGGGCTGATCGGGCTGCCCCAACAGAGCTTTGTGCGCCACGTCAAGACGGATAACTTTTCCCTCTTTCCCGCCTCCGAGGCGGCCTACATCGGGCTGCGTCAACCCCTCGGTTGGGTGAACGTGGGCTTTGTGTCCGCTATCGAGGAGCACATCCGCATCCTGGCAGGCGAGTTCCCCGCCGCATCGGCCGATCCCGACTATGTCGACGTGCTGATCAGCGCCAGCTTTGCCAGCGATACCGGCATGCAGGTCGGCGAAACGTACGTGGTGTTCAAGCGCGCCGAGTCGGCCACGACCGGCCAAGGCGCCGACGCCAAGACCACCGAGTCGCGGCCGACCCAGCTCAACGTCCGCATCGCCGGCGTGTGGGAAGCCACCGACCCGGAGAATCCGTACTGGTTCTACAACCCCAAGGCGCTGGCCAACACCCTCCTCATCACCGAGGACGTGTTCCGGTCGCGCGTGTCGCCGGTGACCGACAAAGAGGTCTATGCCGCCATCTGGTACTATGTCTTTGACGGCGACAACGTGCGCACCGACGACGTGCCAGGCCTCCTGGGGCGCATCAACTATCTGAACTCACGGGTCGGCACCCTCCTCGCCAACACTGTACTGGACATCTCGCCCACACAGGCGCTCCAGAACTATCGCTGGACGACCTTTGTGATGACGATCATCCTCTACGTGTTCTCGATCCCCATCCTGGGTCTGGTGCTCTACTTTATCGGCATGATCTCGGGGCTGGTGGTCGAGCGGCAGCGCGGCGAGATCGCCATCCTCAAGAGCCGCGGCACCGGTGACGCCCAGGTGGTGGGCATCTATGCCCTCGAAGGGCTCATGATCGGCGTCATCGGCCTGGCCGGCGGGTTGCTCATCGGCAAGCAGTTGGCGATCTTTATGGGCAACACCGTGTCGTTCCTGGCGTACGGCACCCGGGAGCCGTTGCCCGTCCTGATCACGCCGCGCGCCATCCGCATGGCGCTGCTGGGGATCGGCATCGCCCTGCTGGCCAGCCTGATGCCGGCGCTGCGCGCCGCGCGGTTGACCATCGTCACCTACAAGCGCGACCGCGCCCGGGCGATGGAAAAGCCCTTCTGGCAGCGCTTCTTCCTCGACTTTCTCTTGCTGATCCCCTCCGGCTATGGCTACTATATCCTGCAGAACCGCGGCACTCTGAGCGTCCTGGGAGATACGGCCGGCGGCGACCCGTTCAGCGACCCGCTGCTCTTCCTGGTGCCCTCGCTGACGATCTTTGCCGTGTCGCTGCTGATCATCCGCGTCTTCCCGCTGGCGATGGAGTTGTTGGCCTGGGTGACGAGCCAGGTATCGCCATCGGTGTCCATCGTGCTGGCGCTCAGGCAGTTGGCGCGCGTCTCATCGCAGTACACCGGGGCGCTGCTTCTGCTGGTGCTGACGCTGAGCCTGGCCACTTTTACGGCGTCCATGGCGCGCACCCTCGATCAGAGCCTCGTCGACCGCATGTACTACCGCTACGGCAGCGACTATCACCTCACCGAGATGGGCGAGAGCCCCGAGGCAGAGGGGGGCGGCAGCGCCACGACGGAGGCCGCCTCGTCGGCAGCGGAGGAGGTCGGCGGCTGGGTGTTCGTGCCGGTGAGCGAGCACATGCGCGTGCCCGAGATCAAGGGCGCTGTGCGGGTGGGCTCCTATCCCGCCGTGGCCTCCATCGGCAGGTCCACCGGCCGCGGGCGATTCTTTGGCATCGACCGCCTCGAGTTTCCCTCGGTCGCCTTTTTCCGCAACGACTTTGCCTACAGTTCGCTCGGGACGCTCATGAACCGCCTGGCCATCGACCACTCGGCGCTGCTGGTGAGCCCCGAGTTCCTGTGGGCCTATTCCCTCGACGTCGGGGACCGGGTGGAATTGCAGGTCTCGGCATGGGGCGAGCGCCGCAACGTCAGCTTTATCATCGCCGACGTCATCCGCTACTTCCCGACCTACTATCCGGATGAAGAGAACCAGTACCTGTTCGTCGGCAACTTGGAGTACGTGTTCGAGCAGATGGGCGGGATGTTCCCCTACGACGTATGGGTTCGCGCCGACACCGCACTGGACGTCGACGAGGTACAGCGCGAGCTGATGAACTATGACATCCGCGTCATGGCGATACGGGGCAGCCGCGAGGCGGTCGAGGCGGAGCAGTCGCGACCCGAGCGCACCGGCGTGTTCGGCATCCTGTCGGTGGGGTTCGTGGCGGCCGCCATCCTGACGATGCTCGGCTTTTTGCTGCACTCGTTCATCTCGTTCCGGCGGCGCTTTATCGAGTTCGGCGTGTTGCGCGCCATCGGCCTTTCGGTTGGACAGATGATCGGCTTCTTGGGATTCGAGCAGGTGCTACTCATCGCCTCGGGCGTATCGGCGGGGACGGGGTTGGGGGTGTGGGTGAGCGACCTCTTTATCCCCTTCCTACAGGTGGGGACGGCGAGGAACGTCGACATCCCCCCCTTCGTGGTGCTGATCGCCTGGGAGGACATCACCAAGATCTATGTGGTGTTCGGGGCGATGCTGCTGCTGGCCGTGGCCAGCATGATCTGGTTCTTGTCGCGCCTGCGCATCTTTGAGGCCGTCAAGCTCGGAGAGGCGGTATAGGATGGCAACTAACGGCCCCATGATCCTGTGTGACAACCTGGTCAAGATCTACAAGGTGCAGGACCTGGAGGTGGTTGCGCTCCAGGGCCTGGATCTGATGGTCGACCGTGGGGAGTTCATGGCCATCATCGGCCCCAGCGGCAGCGGCAAGTCGAGCCTGATGAACATCCTGGGCGGGCTGGACCGCCCCTCGGCGGGCAAGGCGATCGTCGACGGGCAGGACTTGCTCAAGCTCTCGTCGTTCGCCCTCACGCGCTATCGCCGACAGAAGGTGGGATTCGTCTGGCAGCAGCCCTCGCGCAACCTCATCCCCTACCTCTCGGTGGAGGAGAACGTCGAGTTGCCCATGATCGTCGCCGGCATGCCCTTCACCGAGCGCAAGGCGTGGGCGCGCGAGTTGCTGGATGCCGTCGGCCTGTGGGAGCGGCGCCACCACGACCTACCGCGGCTGTCGGGCGGCGAGCAGCAGCGCACGGCCATCGCCGTGTCGCTGGCCAACAAGCCCGTGCTGCTGCTGGCCGACGAGCCCACGGGCGAGGTGGACACCACCACCGCGCAAGGCATCGTCGACACGCTGCGCCACCTCAACGAGGAGTACAACCTCACCATCGTCACCGTGACGCACGACCCGCGCATGGCCAATCAGGTGGACCGTGTGGTGGCCATCCGCGACGGCAAGACGAGTAGCGAGCGCGTGCGGCGCGTGCGCGCGGAGCAGCCGACGCTGGTGGGAGAGGAAACCCCGACGGAAAGCGCCGATGAGAACAACGGCGCCGAGGTCCCCGAGGAGCAGGTCACCTATCACGAGTACGTGGTGCTGGACGCCGCGGGACGCCTGCAAGTTCCGCGCGAGTATCTCGAGGAACTGGGAATCACCGACCGCGCCGAGGTCGAGCTGACCGAGGCGGGCATCCTGGTCAAGCCGGCGTTGGGGCTGGCGGGTGCCGCCGCGCAGGCCGCACGCGTCTCGCAGGTAGCCGAGACGTGGGGGCCACAGCGGGGCTCGAAGGACTGGAAGCTGCGCCTCAGCGATGCCAGCCGCGGCCTGCGTGGGCTGCTTCGCCGAGGAAACAAGTAACCCCTCACCCCTAGGACAGGATGGACGAGAACCGTGGCAGAATATACCGGTGAATTCGTCGTCAAGACCGTCGACGTCACACGCGTGTACCGTGTGGACCGCATCGAGGTGCACGCCCTCCGCGGGGTGTCCTTTGAAATCGCCAGGGGAGACTTTGCGGCGCTCATGGGCCGGTCCGGCTCGGGCAAGACGACCCTCCTCAACGTCATCGGAGGGCTCGACCACCCCACGGAGGGGGACGTGTACCTCTTTGGGGATTCCATCGCCCAGCTGTCGGATCGCAAACTGACCGAGATCCGCCGCCACTCCATCGGCTTTGTCTTCCAGTCGTTCGCGCTGATGCCGACCATGTCGGCGTTCGAGAACGTGGAGCTGCCTCTGCGGCTGGTGGGCATGGGACACCGCGAGCGGCGACAGCGCGTGATGGAGTGCCTGGAACTCGTGGGCCTGACACGCTGGGCCAAGCACCGCCCGCAAGAGATGTCGGGCGGCCAGCAGCAGCGCGTGGCCATCGCCCGGGCCATCGTCACGCGGCCCGGCCTCATCCTGGCCGACGAGCCCACGGGCGAACTGGACAGTGCGACCGGCCGCGCCATCATGGGCCTCTTCCAGAGCATCGCCAAGGAGGAGGGGATCACCATCATCACCACCTCCCACGACCCCACGATGCAAGAGTACGTCGACTATACGCTGCACATGGCCGACGGGCAGATCGTGAACCTGACCCACAACGGGAATGGGCAGAACACTCAGAACGCCCACTGACGGGCGCGCCATCTGCCGTGTTCGCCTCCGGGGGGCGCCTGATGCATCAGGCGCCCCCCGCTTCGCGTCGCGTCGGCAGGTGGCAAGGGCAGGTCATCTTGAGCGGAAACTTGCCAAACCCTCTCGCGTGGGTATCATCAGAATGAGTGGCTTCTCCTACCCAGGGCCTACACCTAGCGGAGGATCAGCATGGCATTCCTCATCGGCATCGACATCGGCACTACCGGCGCCAAGACGCTGCTGATCGACTCGGAGGGGCGCGTCGTCGGCAGTGCCACCGTCGAGTACCCCATGTACACCCCCCGCCCACTGTGGGCCGAGCAGGAGCCCGAGGACTGGTGGCAGGCGACGGTCGGTTCCATCCGCCAGGTCCTGCGCTCCACCGGCGTCGACAAGACAGAGCTAGCCGGCATCGGCCTCACCGGCCAGATGCATGGCATGGTGCTGCTCGACGCCCAGGGGCGGGTATTGCGCCCCTGCATCATGTGGAACGACCAGCGCACCGCCAACGAGTGCCGCTGGATCATGGAGCGCGTCGGTCGCGAGCGCTTTCTCGAGTTGACGATGAACCCCGCGCTGCCCGGGTTCACGGCGCCCAAGATCGTCTGGACGCGCGACCACGAGCCCGAGGTGTACGCCCAGGTCGCCAAGGTGCTCCTGCCGAAGGATTACGTCCGCTATCGCATGACGGGCGAGTACGCCACCGAGGTGTCGGACGCCTCGGGAACGGTGCTGCTCAACGTGGGCGAGCGCCGCTGGAGCGAGGAGGTCCTCTCGCTGCTCAACATCCCCATGGAGTGGATGCCCACCTGCGTGGAATCCCCCGAGATCACCGGCCGCGTGACGGCCGAGGTCGCCGACGCCACCGGCCTCCCTGTGGGGCTGCCCGTGGTGGGGGGTGGCGGCGACCAGGCCGCCAGCGGCGTGGGCACGGGCATCGTCGAGCCGGGGCTCGTCTCGGTGACCATGGGGACCTCGGGCGTCGTCTTTGCCTACACCGACGCCCCCAGCCGCGACCCGGAGGGACGCCTGCACACCTTTTGCCACGCCGTGCCGGGCAAGTGGCACGTCATGGGCGTGACGCTGGCGGCGGGCGGCTCGCTCCGCTGGCTGCGCGACACCCTGGGCGCGGCAGAGATGGACGTGGCGGCGCTCACCGGCGTCGACCCCTACGAGATCATGACGGCCGAGGCGGACCTGGCGCCCGCCGCCAGCGAGGGGCTGATCTACCTCCCCTACCTGTCGGGGGAGCGCACCCCCTACCCCGACCCCAACGCCCGCGGGGCGTTCTTTGGGCTCACGGTGCGCCACAACAAGCGCCACATGATGCGCGCCGTGCTCGAGGGGGTGGCCTACAGCCTGCGCGATTCCATCGAGCTGTTCCGCAGCCTGCACGTGCCCATCACCCAGGTGCGGGCCACGGGCGGCGGGGCGCGCAGCCGCGTGTGGCGCCAGATCCTGGCGGACGTGTTCGGCACCGAACTCGTCACGGTGAACGTCACCGACAGCAGCGCCTACGGCGCCGCCCTGCTGGCCGGTGTGGGCGCGCTGGTGTATGCCAGCGTGCCCGAGGCGTGCGCGCAGACGGTCAAGATCGTCGATACGGTGGAGCCGGTGCCCGCAAACCGCAGGACCTACGACACCTACTATCCCATCTACCGCTCGTTGTACCCCGCGCTCAAGCCGGCGTTCGACGCCGTCGCCGAGGTGGAGTAGCATCGCGTAGGGTCCCACGAGCCAGCGCCACACAGGAGGCCGACCCGTCATGTCGTACCAGTTTCCCTCGCGCCGTCCGGTGGTCATGGGGTTTGGCGGCGCCGTCGCCACGAGCCAACCCCTGGCAGCCCAGGCGGGGCTGCGCATCCTCATGCAGGGCGGCAACGCCGCCGACGCCGCCGTAGCCACGGCCGCAGCGCTCAACGTGGTGGAGCCGATGAGCACCGGCATGGGCGGCGATGCCTTTGCCCTCATCTACTGGGCTAAGGAGCGCCGCGTCTATGCCCTGAACGCCAGCGGGCGCGCCCCCTACGCCGCCACGCTGGAGGAGATGCAGCGCCGCGGCCTGAACGAGATGCCGCTGCGCGGCATCCTGCCCGTTACCGTGCCGGGCGCCGCCGCCGGCTGGGCCGACACGGTGGCGCGCTTTGGCAGGCTCGGCCTCGACCGCGTGCTGCAGCCGGCCATCGACTATGCCGAGGGCGGGTTCCCGGTGAGCGAGGGGATCGCGCGCTCCTGGCAGGCGAGCGATGCGCTGCTGCGGGAGGACCCCTCCGCGGCCGCCACGTACCTGCCCACGGGCCGGGCGCCCCGCGCCGGGGAGCGCCATTGCTCGCCCGACCTGGCGCGCAGCCTGCGTCTGCTGGCCGAGGGGGGCGCCGACGCCTTTTACCGCGGGCCCATCGCCCGCGCCATCGTGGCGACCTCGGAGCGCTACGACGGGCTGTTCACGCTGCAGGACCTGGCCGATCACACCTCCACCTGGGTCGAGCCGATCCATACCGACTATCGCGGCTATCGCGTCTACGAGTGTCCGCCCAACGGCCAGGGGATCGCCGCCCTCATCGCGCTGAACATCCTGGAGGCGTACGATCTCGCCGGCATGGGGTACGACGCGGTCGACGCCATGCACGTCAAGATGGAGGCGGTCAAGCTGGGGATGACGGCCGCCGGCTGCTTCGTGGCCGACCCGGAGCAGGCCGAGGTGCCTGTGGCGGGGCTCCTCTCCCGCGCCTACGCCGACGAGCAACGGAGCCGTATCGCCATGGAGCACGCCATCCAGCATCCTGATGGCGGCATGCCGCCCACCTCGCCCGACACCATCTATCTGACGGTGGCCGACGGCGAGGGGAACGCGGTGTCGTTCATCAACAGCCTCTACATGGGGTTCGGCTCGGGGCTCGTGGCCGAGGGCACCGGCATCGCGCTGCAGAACCGGGGCAACCTCTTTTCGCTCGACCCGGCGCACCCCAACTGCATCGCGCCGCACAAGCGGCCCTATCACACCATCATCCCCTGCATGGTGACTCGCGACGGCGACCTGGCCATCTGCTACGGCGTGATGGGCGGGTTCATGCAACCGCAGGGGCACGTGCAGGTGCTCAGCAATATCGTGGACCACGGCATGACCCCCCAACAAGCGTTGGACGCGCCGCGGTTTTTCTACCAGAAGGAGAACGTCTACCAGATCGAGGCGGGCCTACCCGACGCGGTGTATGCGTCACTGCGGGCGCGCGGCCACGACCTGACCCTCGGCGGGGGCGGGTTCGGCGGCGGCCAGGTGATCATGGTGCACCCCGAGAGCGGCGCGCTGATGTGCGGCTCAGAGCCGCGAAACGACGGCTGTGCCGTGGCGTTCTAGCCCCACTGGGGTCGACGACGCCGTGCTATCGCTAACAGACATCATACCCTAGACAGTGGGAGCATCAGGCATGAATGGGAACGTTCGCATCGGGATCATCGGGTCGGGCAGCATCGCCCGCTACGCCCATATCCCGGGATACAAGGCGCAGAAGGGGGTCGAGATCGTCGCCGTGTGCGACGTAGTGCTCGACAAGGCGGCCGACATCGCCCACGAGTTCGGCATTCCGCGCTGGTACGGCTCGTACCAGGAGATGCTCGAGTACGAAAAGCTGGATGCCGTCTCGATCTGTACGCCCAACGTGGCGCACCGCGACACCACCATCGCCGCGCTGCAGGCGGGCCTCCATGTGCTGTGTGAAAAGCCCATGGCCATGAACCTCTGCGAGGCGCAAGAGATGGCCGCGGCGGCACGCAGCGCCGGCAAGATCCTCCAGGTCGGCCTGCACTGGCGCTTTACCGGCGAGGCGCAGGTGCTCAAGCGCTTCATCGACGCCGGGGAGATGGGCGACATCTACTATGGCGAGGCGACCTGCATGCGCCGGCGCGGCATCCCCGGGTGGGGGGTGTTCACCCAGAAGGAGCTGCAGGGCGGCGGCGCGCTCATCGACATCGGCGTGCACACGTTGGACCACACCATGTGGCTGATGGGCAACCCCAAGCCGGTCTCCGTGACGGGTGTGACCTATGCGGCCTTTGGCAAACGCTCGGACGTGGTGAGCATCTGGGCGCCGTGGGACGCGCACAAGTTCGACGTGGATGACATGGGCGTGGCGATGGTGCGCTTTGAGGGCGGCGCCTCGCTGATCCTGCGAGCCAGCTGGGCCGCCAACATCGAGAAGGAATACCAGGAGACGCGCATCCTCGGCACCCATGGCGGGGCCTACATGTCGCCGCTGCGCATCTACAAGGAGATGCACCGCTCGCTGGTGGACATCTCGCCCGCCAACATCCCCGTCGGGAACGCCCATACCGCCGAGATCGGCCATTTCGTCGCCTGCGTGCGCGACGAGTCCGAGTGCGCCGTGAGTCTCGACTCGGTGCTCCAGACGCAGGCGGTGCTGGATGCCATCTATCGCTCCGCCGAGACGGGGCACGAGGTGTGCCTGGATGGGTGCTGAACGCGCCACAAGTGACATGGCGGCCGGGGGTACAGCCCCGGCCGCCATGCCGGCTGAGGTCGACGCCGCGCACCGCGCGCGGCGTCGACTCTTGTTGCTCGGCATCCCCCTGTTCTGGAGTTCGCTGTACATCTATAACGCCTACCTCTCGGCCTATGCCCGCACGCTGGGGGCGTCGCTGTCGCTGGTGGGCGTCATTGTGGCGGCGTACGGGTTCACGCAGCTCGTGCTGCGCATCCCCATCGGGATCGCCTCCGACCGATTGGGCCGTCGCAAGCCGTTCGTGCTGGCGGGCGCGCTGGCCGGCGCCCTGAGCGCCGCCTCGATGCTCATCGCGCCCGAGCCATGGGTGCTCGTCCTCGGCCGCGGGCTGGCGGGCGTGGCCGCCGCCTGTTGGGTACCCCTGTCGGTGCTCCTGGTGAGCAGTTATCCCAAGGGCGAGGTGGTACGCGCCACGAGCATGGCCACCGCCCTGGGAGCCGTGGGGATGACGGTCGCCTCGGCCGCCGGAGGCCAGCTGGCGCAGGTGGCGGGGGTGCGCCCCCCCTTCCTCGTGGGGATCGGCCTCGGCGTGCTCACCGCCCTGCTCCTGGCGCGCGTCACCGAGGCGGAGAGGACGGTGCGCCGGCCCACCTCGCTGGGCACCCTTCTGGCCGTGGGCAAGACGCCCCTCCTGCTGGCCGTATCGATCCTGGCGCTGCTGAACCAGTACATCTCCTGGGCGATGACACAGGGCTTTGTGCCGGTATACGCCGCCGAACTCGGCGCCACCAAGGCGCAACTCGGCATCCTTATGTCGACGTGGCAGGCGACCTATGCCGCCGTCTCGTTCCTCGGGGCGCCCATCACCGCCCGGCTCGGCAGCCGCTGGACGGTGGCCCTGGGGATGGCCCTCACCACCGTGGCCACCCTGCTCACGCCGGCGACTCGGGCCTTCTGGCCGCTGGTAGCACTGCGCTTGGTGCACGGCGTGGGAGTTGGCGTGACGACGCCCGTGCTCATGGCGGGGGTCATGTTTGCCGTGCCCGACGAAAGGCGTGGCGCGGCCATGGGGTTCTACCAGTCGATCTATGCCATCGGCATGGTGGCGGGGCCCGCCATCAGCGGCGTGTTCGGCGATAGCCTGGGCCTCGGCACCACGTTCATCATCACGGGCCTCATCGGCCTGGCGACCACCGCTCTGTCGGTGGTGCTGCTCCCCCACACGATGCGCCAGGCGGAGTAGCGCGGGACAACGCCGCATCCGTCGTTCCGAGCAACGCGAGGAACCTCGTCCAGCGCATCGAGGTCCCTCACCTCCGTTCGGGACGACGCCGCATCCGTCATTCCGAGCGCAGCGAGGAATCTTGTCCAGCGCAGCAAAGCGCCTCACCTCCGTTCGGGACGACGCCGCATCCGTCATTCCGAGCGCAGCGAGGAATCTTGTCCTGCTGATCGAGGTCCCTCACATCCGTTCGGGACGACGCCGCCTGTCGTTCCGCGCGCACCGCGTTGACGTCGGGGGCGGCGGCGTGCTATGCTGTGGCCATCGATTCGCTCCACCCAGGTGAAGGAGGCATTATGGGCGAAGAGAACGTCGCTTGCGTCGCGCCCACCACCGAATCATCGACCGCCTCAGCGACGCCCGCCGCATCGAGCGAGAGACCCGAGTACGTGGAAAGGAAGGCCACCATGGACGTCGCGCGCGTCGGTAAGAAAGCACCCGAGTTGTCCGGCATGGCATTCGTAGATGGCGCTTACAAGCAGGTGAAGCTGTCGGACTATGCCGGCAAGTGGGTGATGATCTGCTTCTACCCGGGGGATTTCACCTTCGTCTGACCGACCGAATTGGCGGCGGTCGCCGCCATGAAGCAGCAGTTCGACGAGTTGGGCGTGCAGGTCATGGCCATCAGCCGTGACAGCCAGCACAGTCACAAGATCTGGCAAGAGACCGAGCTGAGCAAGATGGTGCCGGGCGGATTCCCGTGGCCGATGCTGTCCGACGCCAACGGCTCCATCGGGCGGAGCTATGGGGTGTACGATGAAGAGGCCGGCGTCAATATCCGTGGGCGCTTTCTCATCGACCCCGACGGCGTCATCCAGGGGATGGAAGTGCTGACGCCACCGGTGGGGCGCAACGTCAGCGAGACGCTGCGCCAGGTGCGCGCCTACCAGCACGTGCGCAACACCGGTGAGGTGGTGCCCTCGGGCTGGCAGCCGGGCAAGCCCACCCTCAAGCCGAACATCGGTCTGGTGGGACACGTCTGGGAGCAGTGGAAGGTCGAGAACGCCTTCTAGACACGCGCAGTGACCGCTCGCGTGGGGTGGCCGCGACGGCCACCCCACGCCGTGGCGCGAGAGAGGTCAGGATGATGCGCCTAACCTGCGTGGTGGACAATTCCGTTCCGCACGGTGAGCTGTGGGGCGAGCATGGCCTGTCGTTCCTCATCGAGGCGGACGGCGGCCGCGTTCTGTGGGACACCGGCCAGAGCGGCGTCGTGTGGCGCCACAACATGGAGGCGCTGCGGCTCATCGACCTGCCCCTGGCGGCGGTGGCCATCAGCCACGCCCACATGGACCACACCGGCGGCCTCGACCAGGTGCTCATCGCGCACCCCAACGTGCCGCTCTACGGCCACGCCGACCTGTTCCGCCCGCGCTATCGCCTCGATGGGGCGAGCATCGGGATGGCACTCTCCCCCACCGACCTCTCGTGCCGCGCCACCCTGCACCTGAGCGCGGCGCCCCAAGAGATCGTCCCCGGCGTCCGCACCATCGGCGACATCCAGCCACGCCCTCACCCCTTGGGCGCCGGCGCCAAGCACGCCATTCGCCTCAGCGGCCAGTACGCGCCCGACCCCTACAACGACGACCAGGCGCTGGTGCTCGACGTGCCGGGGGGCGTGGTGCTGCTGTGCGGATGCTGCCACGCCGGCCTGCGCAACACCCTCGGCGCCCTGCGCCGCCAGACCGATGCCCCGCTGGTAGCGGTGGTGGGCGGGACGCACCTGGGCGGCGCCGACGCCGCCGAGCTTCAGGCGATTACGGCGACCCTCGAAAAGGAGGGCGCGCCGGCCCTCTACCTGAACCACTGCTCGGGCCTGCGCGCCACACGGGTGCTGGCCCAGGCATTCGGCGAGCGCGTCGCGCCCTGCCCGGCCGGCACGGTCATCACCTTCTGAGATCGCTAGATGCTGCGCCCCACCGCCCCGGCGATGGCGCGCAGCTCGCCCATCAGCCGGCCAAAGTCGCTGAGGGTGAGCTGTTGCAGGCCGTCGGAGAGGGCGTTGATCGGATCGGGGTGCACCTCGATGAGCAAGCCGTCGGCGCCGGCCGCCACCGCCGCCCGCGCCAGCACCGGCACCAGCTCATAGTGGCCCGCCGCGTGGCTCGGGTCCACCAGCACTGGCAGGTGTGAGCTGCGCTTGATCACCCCCACCGCCGAGATGTCCAGCGTAAAGCGCGTGCTCGTCTCAAAGGTGCGAATCCCCCGTTCGCAGAGGATGAGCTGGTTGCCCCCCGCGGCAAGCACATAGTCGGCCGCCTGCAGCCATTCGGTCACCGCGGCCGCCAACCCCCGCTTCAGGATACACGGCTTGCCGCTCTCGCCCACGGCGCGCAGCAGGGCATAGTTCTGCATGTTGCGCGCGCCGACCTGCAGCACGTCCACGTGCTCGACCACGCAGTCCAACTGGTGCGGATCCATGATCTCGGTGACTACCGGCACGCCCAGCGTTCGCCGCGCCTCGTCGAGGAGTTCCAGCCCCTCCTCGCCCAATCCCTGAAAGCTGAACGGCGAGGTGCGCGGCTTGAAGGCGCCGCCGCGCAACACCGTGGCGCCCGCCTCAACCACGTGGCGCGCCGTATCCATCAGCTGCCCCCGCGACTCGATGGAGCAGGGGCCCGCCATCACCACCACGCGCGGCCCGCCCACCACCACGTCGCCGATGCGCACCTGGGTCGGCTGCGGGCGAAAGTCGCGCGAGGCCAGCTTGTAGGGACGCATGATGCGCGTCACCGATTCGACGCCGGGGAGGACGGCAAAGACCTCGGTGGGGATGTGGCCGGTGTCGCTGCCAAGGATGGCGACGACCACCTTGTCGGTGCCGACGTTCAGCTGGGTGCCGCAGTCGAGCTTGGCGGCCCGCTCGATAACGGCGTCGACCTGCTCCTGGGGCGCGCCCCGGCGCATCTCGACGATCATGGCGTCCTCCTCGATAGCCCCGCCCTCGACGGGGCGCCGGCATGATGCAAAAAGGCCCCACAGGCGCATCCCATCTGTGGGGCCGAATCACCGTTGGTTCGGGCTCCAAGTATAGGCCGGAGCGCCGTCGCGTCAAGGCGTCATGGCGGCTCAAGCCCTACACCATCGTGCCGATGTAGATTGTAGCCGCGAACACATCCAGATCCCGCGATGAGGGACCATCATGGACAACGTGACTGCGATGGGAGTGCCGCCGACGGCGGTGCGCGCCGTGCGGGGCCACGATAATCCCCTGGACGAGCTGACGCGCTACCTGCGCGGCAGCATCTTTGGCCAGGATGGCGCCATCGACAGCATCGTGCGCGGGCTGAACCGCGCGCGCTATGGCTTTTCCGCAGGCCGGCGCGACCGGCCGGTGGCCGTGCTCCTCTTCCTCGGGCCGACGGGGGTGGGCAAGACCGAGACCGCCCGGCGCCTGGCCCACTATCTCCACCCGGAGGGCGACGGCTTTCTCAAGATCGACTGCAGCCTCTTTAGCCAGGGGCACGAGGTGGCCGCCCTGGTGGGGGCGCCGCCCGCCTACGTGGGGCGCGACCAGCGCCCGCTCTTTGACTCGGACGTCATCGAGCGCCCCAACAGCGTGGTGCTGTTCGACGAGATCGAAAAGGCCTCGGCCGAGTTCCGCCACCTGATGCTCCAGATCATGGAGGACGGTGAGGTGACGCTGCTCAACGGCGGACGCCGCGTCGATTTCCGGCGCAGCATCATCATCATGACGAGCAACGTCGGTGCCCGCGCGATGATGGACCATATCCAGGGGCGAAGGCTCGGCTTTGGTGCCGCGTCTGGGCCCGTGGGCGCCGTGGAGGAGACGATCCACAGCATCGGGTTGCACGCGCTACGCAAGACGTTCACGCCCGAGTGGCTGAACCGCATCGACGAGATCGTGACCTTCCGGCCGCTGGGCACCGATACCCTGGCGGCGGTGCTCGACCGCATGCTGGCCGAGGCGAACGAGCAGTACCTGCGCCACGGGCTGCGCGTGCGTCTCACCGCCCAGGCGCGCGAGGCGCTGCTGGCCGACGGCTACGTCCCCGAGTTCGGCGCACGGCCGCTGCGAGCACGCCTCATGCAAGAGATCGAGGCGCCACTGGCGGACCTCCTCGCCTCCGGTGGCGTGCCCGAGGGGTGCGACGTGTGGGCCGACGTCGCCCCGGGGGCCGAGCCGCGCCGCGGCCTGGCCTTCTACTATGCCCCCAACGATACCCTCCTCGCCGTAGCGCGCGAGTACCGCCTGCGCGAGGCCATACCGTTCGAGATAGACGTGGCGCAGGCGCTGGCCGTGGCGCGCTAGGCCGATGCGGCGCCCACTCGACGATCGCGGGTTGAGGCGCCGCGCGTGAACCGCCGGCGCTTTTGTCGTCACCGCTTGCGCCTTGATGGCACCCCCACCCCTCGTTTTGCCGCTCCCCCCTGCGAACGTATAATGGCGGGCATCCCTCGAACGTCGACCCTGGAGGATCATCGCTCATGACGTATCGCGACACCGTTGCCGCCATCGCCCCCCTCGATCAGGCCGCCATGGACGCCGCTCGCGAGCGCCAGGCGCAACTCACCAAGCCCAACGGCAGCCTGGGGCGCCTGGAGGAACTGTCGATCCAACTGGCCGGCATCACCGGCCGCGAGTGCCCGCGCATGGCGCGGAAGGTGGTCATCACCTGCGCGGGCGACCACGGCGTGGTGGCCGAGGGAGTGAGCGCTTTTCCCCAAGAGGTAACCCCGCAGATGGTGGCCAACATCCTGGCGGGGGGCGCCGCCGTGAGCGTGCTAGCGCGTCAGGCCGGGGCGAGGCTGGTGGTGGTGGATGCCGGCGTGGCGGCGCAACTCCCCCCGCACCCGAGCCTCTACGCCCTCAAGGTGGCGCCGGGTACCCGCAACCTCGCCCAGGGGCCGGCCATGACGCGGGAGGAGGCGATCCGCGCCGTCGAGGCCGGCATCGCGGCCTTTGAGGCCGAATACGCCCAAGGACTCGATGTGGTGGCCACGGGCGAGATGGGGATCGGCAACACCACCCCCGCCACCGCCATCGTCGCCGCGCTGACGGGGCGGCCGGTGCCCCAACTCACCGGCCATGGCACGGGGATAGACGACGAGGGGATGCGGCGCAAGATCGCCGCCATCGAGCGCGGGCTGGCGGTGAACCGCCCCAACTCCGCCGACGCGCTAGACGTCCTCGCCAAGGTAGGGGGGTTCGAGATCGGCGCCATCGCCGGCGTGGTGTTGGCGGCGGCGGCGCGTCGCGTGCCGGTGGTGGTGGACGGCTACATCACGACCTCCGGCGCCATGATCGCCGCCGGCCTGTGCCACACGGCTGCCCACTTTATCATCGCCTCCCATCGCTCCGTGGAGGTCGGCCACCAGGCGATGTGGGATTACCTCGCGACGCAGCCCCTACTGGACCTGAACCTGCACCTGGGAGAGGGCACCGGCGCCGTGCTCGCCATGCACCTGGTGGACGCCGCCTGCCGCATCTTGGGCGAGATGGCGACCTTTTCCTCGGCCGGCGTGTCGGGACGCGCCTAGGCTGATGGCGTTCATCCTGGCGTTGCGCTTTCTGACGCGCATCCCCGTGCCGATACGGGACGACTCTGCGCGCGGCGCGGGAGACAACGCCGTGCTCGGCCGAGCCATGGCCTGGTTCCCCCTGGTGGGGCTGATCATCGGCGCAGCGCTGGCAGGGGTGCGGTGGGCGATGGCGCTGGCGTTCGGCCCACTCCTGGCGTCGGCCCTGACGCTGGCCGCCTGGGTGGCGGTCACCGGCGGGCTGCACCTGGATGGCGCCGTGGACTGCTTTGACGCCTTGGCGCTGGCGGCGCCTGCCGAGCGGCGCTTGGCGGTCCTCAAGGACGTCCACGTCGGCGCGTACGGCGTGGTGGGGGCGGCGCTACTCCTCTTGATCAAGTGGTTGGCCATCGGCGAGGCACCCTGGCCAGCGCTCGTCGCCGCGCCGGTGCTGGGGCGCATGGCGCTGGTGTACGTCACCGCCGCCTTTTCCTACGCGCGGCCCAGCGGCATGGGCGCCGCCTTCAAGGCGCAGCTCTCCGCACGGTGCGTAGCCGTGGCGGCGCTCGCCACGCTGGCCTGCGTCCTGCTGCTCGGGACGTGGCGCGGGGCGCTGGCGGCCGGGTTCTCCTGGCTGGCGGCCTGGGCGACGGGTGCCTGGGCGGCGCGCCAGCTGGGGGGCGGCATCACGGGGGACGTCTACGGGCTGGCCTGTGAGGTCGTCGAAGTGGTGGCGCTGCTGGCCTGGGGGGCGCTCTATGTCGCGTGATAGACTGCACTCCGGCGATCTGAACCGTTCCCCGCGCGCCTTTCGCCTGGGGAGCACCTCCTACGTCTACCCCGACGACATCCTGCCCAACGTCCGCCGGCTCGGCCCCATGGTGGACGACGTCGAGTTGGTGCTGTTCGAGATCCCGGAGGCGAGCAACCTCCCCGACGCCGCCGCGCTGGACGAGCTTGGGCGCCTGGCCGACGCCCACGACCTGACCTACACCGTGCACCTGCCCCTCGACCTGCGGGTGGCGGCGGGCGGCGACGGCCCCGGCGCGCAGCCCGACCCCTCCATGGCCATGGCGCGGCGCATTATCGAGCTCACGCGGCCGCTCAGCCCCTACGCGTACGTGGCGCACCTGGACGCTCGCGAGCCGCTGGAGACGGGCGCCTGGGACGCCTGGCGCGACGCCTGCGCGGTCGGCTTGGCGGAGCTGGCAGCCGCGGCGGGCGAGCCCGGCCGCATCTGTATCGAGAACCTGGAGCGCTGCCCCCACGGCGAGATGCTGCCGCTCCTGGAGCGCCTTCCGGTGGGGTTCTGCCTCGACATCGGCCACCTCTGGCTGCAGGGGGAGGACGCGCCGGCGTGCATCGCGCGGCTCGCGCCCTATACGCGGGTGGTGCACCTCCACGGCATCGGCGAACGCGACCACGCGTCGTTGCGCCACACCCCGCGGCCCCAACTCCGCGCCGCCCTCGACGCCCTGGCGCGGTCGGGGTTCGACGGCGTAGTCACGCTGGAGGTGTTCAACCTGGAGGACCTGGTGACCTCGCGGGATCTCGTACTGGCATGGGAGGATGGGACGCTGTGAGCGAAACGGGGATCGTGCTGGTGCTCGGCGGAGCGCGCAGCGGCAAGAGCGACTATGCCCAGTTCCTGGCGGGGCGCCTGGCGGAGCGGGTGCTCTATGTGGCCACCGCCACCGCCGGCGACGACGAGATGGCGGAGCGCATCGCACGGCACCGCGCCGAGCGCCCCCCGACGTGGGACACGGTAGAGGCGCCGGTGGACGTGGCAGCGGCCGTTCGCGGGGCGCTGGCCGACCACGGCGCCGTGCTGCTCGACTGCCTCACGATGCTGGCCAGCAACGTCCTCCTGGCGCAGGAGGACGACCCCGCCGCCGCCGAGGCGCGCCTGCTGGCCGACCTGGAAGCGCTGTGCGACCTGTGCGCCGGGCGAGACGTCGCGCTAGTGATCGTCTCCAACGAGGTGGGGATGGGGGTGGTGCCGGCCTACCCCCTGGGGCGCGCCTACCGCGACATGCTGGGACGCGCCAACCAGCGCCTCGCGCGCCGCGCCGATCGCGTGCTGCTCCTCATCGCCGGCATCCCCGTGGACGTTCGGGCGCTGTCGCGCGCGCTCCCCGACCCCTTTGCGCCCTAGTCGTCCTCGTCACCGTCCTGGGGCACGATGGGCAGCCAGCGCCGCCCGTCTCGAGCCATGAGCGCATCGGCGGCGGCCGGGCCCGCGCTCCCCGGCGCGTACGGCTCCGGCGTCATCTCCTCCGTCAGGGGATCGATGAGCGCCCAGGCCATCTCGATCTCGTCGGAGCGGGCAAAGAGCGAGGCATCCCCCTGTAGGGCATCGAGCAGCAGGCGCTCGTAAGCGTCGGGCAGCACGTCCTCGCCAAAACGCTCCTCGTAGTGAAACTCCATGTCCACCGTCTCGACGCGCATCCCCAGCCCCGGCACCTTGGTCTCGAAGCAGAGGTGGATGCTCTCGTTGGGCTGGATGACGATGGAGAGGCGGTTTGCCTCCAGGTCGACGTTCTCCGGGAACAGCAGGTGCGGCACCCCCTTGAACTGCAGCGAGATCTCGGTGGTCTTGGCGGCGAGGCACTTGCCCGAGCGCACGTAAAAGGGCACCCCCTGCCAGCGCCAGTTGTCCACGTACAGCTTGAGCGCCACGTAGGTGGGGGTGTTCGAGTCGGGGGCCACTTTCGCCTCGTCGCGGTAGCCGTGGTACTGGCCCCACACCCCATCCTCCCGACGGATCGGGCGGATGGCCTGGAGCACCTGCACCTTTTCATCGCGCAGCATCTTGGCGTTGAGGGCGGAGGGGGGTTCCATAGCGGTCAGGGTGACGAGCTGCATGAGGTGGTTCTGCACGATGTCGCGCAGCACGCCGGCGCGATCATAGTACCCACCGCGGTGGCCGACGCCCTGTCTCTCCGCCATGGTGATCTGCACGTGATCGACATAGTTGCGGTTCCACACCGGCTCGAGGATCGTGTTGGCAAAGCGCAGCACCAGGAGGTTCTGCACCGTCTCCTTGCCGAGATAGTGGTCGATGCGATAGACCTGCTCCTCGTCAAAGACGGTGTGGACGCCGGCGTTCAGTTCGCGGGCGCTGGCCTGGTCGCGGCCAAAGGGCTTTTCGATGACGATGCGCGCCCAGCCGCCGTCAGCGCCGCGCGCCATGCCGGCCCGGCCCAGTTGCTCGATGACGGTGGGAAACACCTCGGGGGGAAGGGCCAGGTAGTACAAGCGGTTGCCCCGCGTCCCTCGATCGCGGTCCAACTCCCGTAGCCTCTGCTCCAGCTGCCGGTAGGTCTCCGGATCGCCATAGTCGCCCGAGAGGTAGGAGATGCGCCCGGCGAACTCGGGCCAGCGCTCACAGATGCTGGGCTCGAGCCGGGCATAGTCCATGACCCCCTCGTAGAGGCGGGTGGACAGCTGCTCGTCGCTCATCTGGGTACGCGCCACACCCACGACCTGTGCGTCCTCGGGCAGAAACCCCTCGCACATGAGGCTATGCAGCGCGGGCACCAGCTTGCGGCGCGTCAGGTCGCCCGAGGCCCCAAAGATCACGATCGCGGCGGGCTCGGCGCCCGCGGGGGATGCCGACATGGTCGAACTCCCGTCCTGGTAGCGGAGGCGGCGGGCTCCCGCGATGCCCTTCCCGACCTCCGTCACGATCCCGTCCGCCGGGGTCGGGCCGATCACGCCTGCGCGACGACCCGGCTCTGCAGACGCGCCACAACGTCGGGCTCGGGATCGCGCAGGGGGCTCGGCGGGCGACCCGCCATCCACGCATCGAGGCGCCCCTCGATACCGTCCCACGCCAGCACGGGCAGGGGATCGGCCACGGTGACGCGCACCCCCGCCTCGCGCACGCGCGAATGTGTGACGGCCTCACGCACGGTATCCACGGCACCGGGCGACACTTGGAGGGGTTGGACGATGACGTGCGTGACCCCGTCTCCGGCCATGTCCGTCAGAGCGCGAGCCAGCGCCAGGGGGACGCCGATGCGGGCCGTCTCCACGCGGTACTCGCCGCCGAGGAGGGCCTCCAGGGTCTGCCCGACCCGCCCCAGCGCGTCGCTGGGCGCGGAGCCGTTGGGGTCATCGCCGTTGACGAGGGCGTGGTAGGCGGTGCGAATGCGGGCAAACACGCGAGGGCGTACGAACCAGTGGGGCACGCGCCCGTCCTGGCCCTGCCTCCGTCGCAGGCGCCAGGCCCAATAGTCGGGGCCGTCATAGGTGGGCGGCTCGAGGCACGAGACCAACACCACCCCCCAACGCGGCGCATCGATGGCCGTGGAAGTGGGGCGCGGCACGGGCGCGGGTTCCTCCACGCGGCTCACCTGTCGGGCGTTGCCGGCATAGGCGATCACCGCACTGATGGCAAAGACCAACACGCCCGCCGCGGCCGCCTGCAACGACTCCAGGCCAAGGAGCACGATGACGGCGCCGCCAATGGCAACGGCGATCCCCAGTCGCAGCGCGTGGGTGCGCATCTGTCCGCGCGGAACCGTCCAGTATCGCACCAACGACCAGCCAAAGAGAAACCCGGACGCCAGCAAAAAGACCCGGTTCCACACGCCGTGCGCGCCTCCTCAGTGCCCGCCCGCCAAGAAAAAGCTCAGGATGACGCACACGATGCCGGCCACGATCATACGGACGCCGGCCGGGATGATGCGCTCGTTTGCCACGCGCGCCAAAAAGACGCCCAGCGAAAAGAGCAGCATCAGCGCTATGCCCACCGAGAGCGCATAGCTCGTCATCACGTCGCGCCACAGGCCGCACACGACGAACGGCATGAGTACGGCCATGCCGGCCACGAGAGGCGAGAGCCCGTCGATGATGGAAACGACGATGGCGGCGAACCGCGATGCCCGCGCCTGCTTGGATTGGGACATGTCCACGAGCATGGCATGCTCCAGTTCCTGCATCTCGTGCTTGCGCTCGGCCGACTCGGTGAGATAGGCGCCCCAGAACCCGGAGACGCCCATCGCCAGGCAGGTAGCCAGCCCTGTAGAGATCACGATGCGTGGCTCGCGGATCCCCGCCACGTAGGAACCCATCAGCACGCCGATCATCGTCAAGATGCCGTCAAAAGCGTTCATGGCCAGGTAACGTCGGCCGATCTCGTCGATGCCGGCGATCTGCCGGTACTCGGCGAACTCGCGTAGTTTGGCCATTCGAGGTGTCACGATTCGCTTCCCTCACTCAACAGAGCCGCGCTCCGCGCGGCGGATATCCCCGTCGATGCCGACACGACAGCCCTCCCCGGCGGCGCCATGAGGCTACCGCCCGGCCACCATGTGCGTGGCGATCAGGTCTGTCGGTGCAAACAGGGATACTTGAGTGGAAAGCGCCGGGATATTGCTAACTGCAGTGCAACTGCGAGGTGAGGCCAGCGGGGCCCGATCTGCGCCATGCAGGCGCCCCGTTGGTCCTCGATGGTACTCGAGGGTTCAGAAGGTTCGGTCCCGTACATGCCTTGATTCGTGCTCCTTCGGGTACATGATCACAGCCCGATTATAGCACCGTGAACGTCGGGGGGCAAGGGGGGCAGCGTCACCCGCTTTATCGTCCGCCCCGCCCCCGCGGCCCGCGCAGGATGCCTGCCCCCGCCACCAGGTCGAGCATCTCCATAGTGATGGCGTGTTGGCGGGCCGAGTGGTAGGCGAGAGTGAGTTCCTCGATCACCCTGGACAGGTTGCTGCTGGCCGAGTCCATGGCACGAAAGCGCGCCGATTGCTCGCTGGCGGCCGACTCCATCACCATCTGGTACAGCTGCGCCAGAGCCCAGGTCTGGATGGCGCCCTGGTAGAGGAGGGAGGGCTCGGTCTCGACGATGGGCTGCGGCCAGGCCACCGAGGCGTTGGGCAGGGAGGCGGCTTCCACCGGCAGCCAGCGCCGCATCACCGGCGGGGTGGTGGACGACCCCTGATAGGGTGAGAACACCACCTGGATGGCGTCGACCTCGCCGCTGTCCAGCAGACCGGTGAGGTTGGCCGCAAGGTCCTCCACGAGGTCCAGCGGCGCGACCCGGGTCACGGGAAGGGATTGGGCCATCAGCAGGTGTCGCCCGCGCGCCCGGAAATAGCTCTCGGCCCGCGCGCCCAGGGTGATGAGGAGCACCTCCTCGGCCTGTAGCTGCTGCTGGGCAATGAGGCGCTCGGCGCCCTCGAGGACGATGTCGTTAAAGGCGCCGCACAGGCCTCGCTCCGAGGCCATCACCAGCACCGCCGGCCTCCGCGGGCTGAGGGGCTGCACCTGCACGTGGCTGCGTTGCAACTCCTCCAGACCCACAAGGGGCACCAGCACCGCCATCACCTCGCGGAGGTGCTCGACGTACTGGCGCGTGGCCCCCAGGCGCTTGAGCGCCAGGCGCCACCCACCGGCGGCGATGGTGCGCAGCGAGGTGATGATCGGCTCGACGCCGCGGATGTTGTCGAGGCGTTCTTTGATGCGCTCGATATCTTCCACGCTAGAGGAACCTCTCGCCAAACTCCTGGATCAGCGTGTCCATATCGGCTTTCAGGTCGTCGTCGAGAGCCTGTTCCTCATCGATGCGACGGATGACGCTGCGGTACTCGCGCTGGGCATGCGCCCACAGCTCCGCCTCATAGCGCGAGACTTGCTCCACCGGCAACTCGTCGAGATAACCGCCGTCGGCGGCGTGCAGTATGAGCACCTGCCGCGCCAGGGAGAGGGGCGCGTACGCCTCCTGTTTGAGCACCTCGCGCAGGCGCTCGCCGCGCGTGATCTGCCGTCGCGTAGCGCGGTCGATCTCGGTGCCAAAGCGGGCAAAGTGGGCCACCTCTTCATACTGCGCCAAGCTCAGCTTGAGTTGGCCGCTCACCCTACGCATGATGCTCGTCTGCGCGGCGCCGCCGACGCGGGAGACCGAGAGCCCCACGTCGATGGCCGGCTTGTACCCCTGGTTGAACAGCTCGGGGCTGAGGTAGATCTGGCCGTCGGTGATGGAGATGAGGTTGGTGGGGATATAGGCCGAGATGTTGCCGCGACGCGTCTCGACGATGGGCAGTGCCGTGATGCTGCCGCCACCGCGCGCATCGCTCATGCGCGCCGCGCGCTCCAGCAGGCGAGAGTGCAGGTAAAAGATGTCGCCGGGATAGGCCTCGCGTCCGGGGGGCCGTCGCAAGAGCAGCGACAGCTCGCGGTAGGCGTCGGCGTGCTTGCTCAGGTCGTCGTAGATGATGAGCACGTCGTGGCCGTCGTCCAGGAACGACTCGGCGATGGTGCACCCCGCATAGGGCGCCAGGTACACCAGGGCTGGCGGGTCGTCGGGCGAGGCCATCACCACCACCGTGTGTTCCATGGCGCCCGCCTCCTCAAGGGTGCGGACGACCTGCAGCGTGGCCGACTTGCGTTGGCCGATGCTGACATAGACACAGACCACGTCCGTGTCGTTCTGGTTGATGATGGCGTCCAGGGCCAGGCTCGTCTTGCCCGTCTGGCGGTCACCGATGATCAACTCGCGCTGCCCGCGCCCGATGGGCACGATGGCGTCCACCGCCTTGAGCCCGGTATGCAGCGGCTCGGCTACGGCCTGGCGCTCCACGACGCCCGGCGCGTCCCGCTCGATGAAGCGGTACTCATCGGCAAAGATGCGCCCCTTGCCATCCTCCGGCTCGCCAAGAGGGCTCACCACGCGGCCAAGCATGCGGTCGCCCACCGGCACGGTAATGCGGCGCCCCGTGGGCCACACCATGTCGCCGCCCTGTATCCCCTCATCGGACCCCAGCAGGACGCAGTCGATCCAGTCGGTCTCCAGGTTCATGACCAGCCCATAGACGCCCGACGCAAAGCGCAACAGCTCGTCGGTGGTCACCCTGGGCAAGCCCCACACGGATGCTACGCCGTCGCCCACCTGGCGCACCGTGCCGATCTGGGTCACCGAGAGCCCGGCATGGGTGTCTGCGGCCTCGGCCACCAGGGACGACAACATCTCGCGGAGGCTGTCGCCGGGGTTGCGCAGCAGGCGCTCGATCATGGGGCCCGGCAGGCCGTCGGCGCCCCCCATGCCTGCGGCGCGCTGCGCCGATTCCCAGCGGATGCGCGTGCCCTCCGGCGCGGCCCGCTCGGGCAGTTCCGTGGAGGCTGAGACGGACGTGGTGGTTGTATCGGCCATGCTACGCCCCTGATCCCATACGCGCCACCAGGTCCTGCCGCACGCGGTTGCGGATGCGGTTCAAATGCTGGTGCACGCTGTTATCGATCAGGCGATCGGCCAGGCGCACCTGGATGCCGGCGACCAGTTCGGGCTTGATGTCGACCTGCAGGTCGATGTGGCGGTCGATGAGCGACGACAGCGTGTCGGTCAGCGTCGTGGTCTGCTCCTGTGTGAGCGCCACGGGCGTCGATACGAACGCGTGCGGCACGCGATCGGCCATCACGCGACGAAACTCGTTGACCTCTTCTTGCGGCATCTGGTAGATGCTGGCAGCAAAGTTGGTGACGAGGTCGTCGTGGGTGCGGCGCGTGGTCACCGACCGCACGGCGCTCCCCGACAGATCGATGATGGCATCGAGGATCTCGTCATAGTGCTGCACCACGATCTCGTCGCGGTGACGATAGAGATCGGACCGCATCTCGTCGGTCAGGCGGTCGATGCGCGTCCGCGTCGCTTCGAGGAGTTCGGCCGAGCGTTGGCTCGCCGCCACATGGGCGCGGTGGAGGATCTCTTCGGCCTGCTGCTCCACCGTGCGCATGCGCTCCTCCCACTGCTCGCGCAGTTGCCGCGCCTCGGCCTCCTGGTCGCGCGCACGCTGCAGGGTCTCGGCGATGATCTGGCCGCGTTCGTTCAGCTTGCGCCGCAATGGCCTGAACAAAAAGTAGCCGAGCCCCGCTACTAGTACGACGAAATTGATGATCTGGAAGAGCAGCGTGGCCCAGTCCAGTTCGAGCATCCGCTACCCCCTACAATCCAAAGATCCCCGCGAACGGGTTGGCGAAAAGCAGAATCAGGCAGATGAGCAGGACATAGATGGCCGTGGACTCGAGGATGGCCAGCACGACGAACAAGAGCCCGCGAATGCGGTCCGCCACGCTCGGCTGGCGGGCCATGTTGTCAAAGGCGCGCACCACGGCCCTGCCCTCCATGAGCGCCGGGGTGATGCAACCTAGGACGATGGCGGCCCCCACCACGATAGTCGTGACGATGGCGAACTGCAGTTGCTGATCTGGTAGCATTGGGGTGTTACGCTCCTTTCGGGATGGAACTAGATCGTACCAGGTGCCTCGTGGGCGACGCCGGTCTCGTCCTCCTCGGAACTGATGGCTTCGACCACGAATACCAGCGTGAGAACCGTGAACACCAGCGCCTGGAGTACCCCGGTGATCATGCCCAGCATGTTCAGGGGCAGGGGTACGATGAGCGGCACCAGCATGAACATGACGGCGCCGATCATCTCGCCGGCGATGACGTTGCCAAAGAGACGCAACGCCATGGATGCCACACGGCTGACGAGCCCCAGGAGATTCAGGGGCAGCATAAAGACCATCGGCTCGATGAACGTGTGCATGTAGGCGCGAAAACCGCGTTTGCGAATGCCGTAGGCCTGCCAGGAGCCCAACGAGACCAGCGAAAGGGCCAGGGTGGTGTTGAGGTCCCGGCTGGGCGCCTTCATCGCCGGGAACATGCCCAACAGGTTCGCCAGCACGATGAACGAGATCATGGTGGTCAGGTAGGGCACCAGCTCCGGAAAGGCGCGGCCACTGGTATCCACTACCAGCTTTTCCACGTAATCGACAATGTACTCGACCACCAACTGCCACATCTTGGGGTCCCAGATGCGCAGGCGATTGTGCGCCCAGACGCCTATCCCCAGCAGGACCACCATGACGATCCAGGTATGCAGGACGGAATCCCGGATCGGCACGTCGCCCAACCAGAACAGGGTCCGGGGAAAGACGCTCTCAATGCCCACGAAGTCTATCCTTGCTTCTGGCAGCGAATCGGAAGGGACAGGCGGCCCCGCAGATACCAGACACCAAGCCAGCGGCCGGCCAAGCTACCGGCCACCAATCCGAGACACGCCCCCAGGCCCGCCCGTGCGGCGAGGGCCAGGATCGGCGCCACGGCCAATAAGCGCAGCGGCATGCCGGTCGCCAGGCGCACGCCGGCGCGGCTCGGTTCGAGCGGCTCGACGCGCTGAAGAGCACACCGCAGCATCCACAGGTGGATGCCCGCCAGCGCCACGCCGATGAGCATCCAGAGCAACACCAGCGGCGCCAGGGCGATGCTACTCACCCTGCGTCTCGCCCGGCACGTCGCCCGAGAGCGCGCTCTCGAGAATTGCCTCGATCTCCTCGTCGCCCTCGAGCCCCACGGTGTCGACCTCACCCCGGGACCAGCCATCGACGTCGCCGCGTGCCAGACCACCCACCAGAACGATGCAGCGCCCCTCATCATCGACGCGCAGCACCCCGCCGGCCACCGCCACCGCCTCGGTGCCCTCGGCCGTGGCGTACTCGACTGACCCTCGGTCGATGCGCCCCACCAGCGGGGCGTGCCCCGGCCAGATCCCCGTCAGCCCGTCGACCAGCGGCACCTGCGCCCAGAGCACATCCCCCTGAAAGAGGATCTCCTCGGGCGTCAGCACCAACAGATGCAGGCGGTTGGGGTCGTGCGGAGCATCGCTCACAAGTTCTTGGCCTTCTCTATCGCCTCTTCGATGGTGCCCACCATGTAAAAGGCCTGCTCGGGCAGGTCA
>ENA-UOUL01000949-UOUL01000949.1-bioreactor-metagenome-genome-assembly--contig:-NODE-949-length-45382-cov-5.708641_pt1 | contig 45382 bp, 37 predicted proteins | sample MGYA00249838_ERZ747220 | MGnify/ENA primary metagenome ERZ747220 (study PRJEB28778, sample SAMN05720191) | bioreactor metagenome | isolation source: Anaerobic biogas reactor | place: USA:Washington... | reverse complement strand
AAGAAATCTCAAATATGACATATAGTATTTAAATAAAACTCTTAAGAACAATAAAAATAATAAAGAAAAATAAATACTGGATAATGTATTTAAAACAACGCAATAAATGTTTACGACATGTATAAGATTGGAAAAAAGTTTTATAAATATGATGAGATAGATATAAAGAAATACAATATAATACGTATAATAATAGATATACAATAAAATATACAAGAAGGAAAAATATTATAGTGTACAATAATATAGAGATACAGATATCTGCATCTTTTTTTTTCGATAAAAATCCCCCTCAAGAAAGAGGGGGATGTCGCTGATGAGACTCAGTATTGCAGTTGTTTCAATTCACGCCGTACATCGCGATTGAGATCGCGTTCCTTGGTAGCCTCACGCTTGTCATGGAGCTTCTTTCCTCTACAGAGGGAGATCTGGACCTTCACCAGATTGCCCCTGAGATAGATCGCGGTGGGGATGAGGGTGAAGCCCTTCTCCTCCACCTTGCGCCTCAGGCGTTTGACTTCCTGCTTATGGGCCAGGAGGCGGCGGGGGCGCTGTACCTCGTGGTTATGGATGTTGCCGTGCGTATACGGCTGGATGTGCAGCGCCACGAGCGTCAGCGTGTTCCCCTTGATGGTCACATAGGAGTCGGCGAAGCTGAAGCGCCCCTCGCGTATGCTCTTCACCTCGGTACCGACGAGTGCGATGCCGCACTCAAGGTCTTCGATGACCTCGTAGTTGAAGTACGCCTTTTTGTTCTTCTGCAGCAGCTTGTAGTTCGATTTGTCGTGTTTCATTTATTCATACCAGGCGATGCGTACGCCGATCTGGTCGCCGCAGGCCTCGGGAGGCACCGTCCCGACACTCTCGGCGGTAATGGTGGCGCTGTCGCTGAGATAACTGCCCCCCTTCACGATGGGCGACGGTGTGAGGGCGAAGGCGGTATGGAGATCTTGCGCTTCATCGTAATCAAAGAACCGGGCCAGGGGAATGAACGGAGTGTGGGTGATCTCCCATACCCCGCCGAGGAGCATCGATGGGGGAGTGGATGAGGGACTTGGGGTCAAGGAGCCGTGATGGACAAGATTCGGATGCGTCTCTGCCGCCACGCTGAACATCGCCTCGGTGGGGAGGAAGACCTCTTTGCCGCTCTTTTGCGAGAGCCAGGCGCAGAATGCCTCGCCCGCCCAGTAACTGATGTTGGTGACCGGTCGGCTGGTGACGAAGATCGTCGATGGCGCCAAGCCGGCAAGATAGGAGGAGTCGACCAAGCCCTGCTGTCTGAGCGCTTCCTTGTTGCTCTTCGCCCACTGGGGATTCTCATCGATGAAGTGGGCCCACATGGTGAGGGTCACCGGCAGGTTCGCTAGGACAAAGGGTGGGGTGGTGACGGTGACCTCCATCTCCTTGAGGGCGGGGTAGGAGCGCTCAGTTTCCCTGCCCATGGTGATGGTGAGGGCAGGGTAGGCGGTCCCCTCGACGGTGAAGAGGTCGGTTGTCAAAGAGGATTGTCTGGTTGTGGCCGAAAGCGGGGACTTTGCCGCGCTCGGCGAGGGGGACGCGTTCCCGTTGATGACCGCCTGTGCCATCGTGAGCATGGCTTGGATCTTCTCCCCACGATGGCCCCCAAAGGCGCCCATCGCATCGTCGAGCATCTCCTGTGTGGTGATGTAATAGAGGGAGAATTTTATGGCGTCGTCCCTCGTCTGTGCATCGATGCCCAAGGCTTCCAGGTCTTGGGCGAGGTTCGCATAGAGCGGGGCGTAGCGGGTCACCATCGTCCACTCGAGGATGGCGCTCGCCATCTGGATCTCCTCAAGGTCGAAGCGAATGATGGCCTCTGTTTGTGCCTTGGTCAGTGGATCCACGGGTATGGTGATGTCCCGGGTGCGATGAAAGAGCCAGGTAAGGAAGACCGGATGGTCGATGGTGACCACCGTCGTGGCATACTCGACCCCACCCTTGGTCAATGTGACGGTGTGGTCGCCGCTCTTGATGAAGTATTGGTGGTCGGCTGAGCCGAGATAGGTGCCATCCAGGATGACGCCGCTCTCTGAGAGGGGAGACTTGAAGGTCACGTATCGCCCCCCTTTGATGATGCCGGGGAGGAAGGCGCAGACAAAGATCACCACGATGAGAAGGATGGCGAGGAGGATGAGGATCCAGACGCCGGGCCTGAGATGAAAAACCTCAGGGAGGGTGACGTCGCTTACCTGAGGCAGGTCGATACGCTTCTTCATGAGTGTAAGGTAGCTTTCTCCGATTGGCTTGTCAACTGAAGGTGATTGTGATAGCGTCAAGCCATGCAACGGCTCTTCGACGTAGTGGAACACAAGGCGGTCAAAATCCTCACCAAGGGCAAGGCGCGGCGCCTCTTGGCTGCCACGACCAAGGTGAAGCGGACCTTCTGGGGCGAAGTGCGCGGCTGGGCGGACGCCCTGGTCTTCGCGGTCTTCGCCGTCCTCCTGATCAACCAGTACCTCTTCCAGCTCTTCGTCATCCCCTCGCCCTCGATGGTCTCGACGCTGAACGTCGGCGACCGGGTCTTCGTCAGCAAGACCATCTACGGCATCGAAGTCTACCCCGGTGGCCCGAAGGTGCGGAGCGCCAACCGGCAGGTCTCCCGTGACCAGATCATCACCTTCTACAACCCGGAGTACGTCAGCCGTGGCCCGATCTTCGATATCCTGAGCCAGATTCTCTACATGGGCACCTTCAGCCTCGTGAACATCGACCGCAAGGATGACGGCTCGATCGCCGAGCGCCTCTACGTCAAGCGGGCCGTCGGGCTGCCCGGCGAGACGGTGCGCTTCACCGACGGCAAGGTGCTCATCAGGGCGGCCGGCGGGAACGAGTGGATCGAGGAGAAGAAATTCCGCAGCGATCTCGGCCTCGTCAACGGCCCGCACCGCAGCGTCGATGATACCCTCTATCCCGGCATCCGTGCCTGGGGCGCCCTCTATGGCTACCAGGAGGCGGGCCTCGATCTGCAGAACGTACCCACCTACCTCAAGAACGACTACGCCCTGGTGGCCCAGGACAACTACCCCGACGACGTCTATGCCTTCGAGGAGAGCCAGAAGCGCACCGAGAGCCTCCTCGATCCCTCCGCCTTCGAAACGCGTTCACAGTGGGCCTCCTATGAGCGGGGCATCTATGTTCCCGAGAACCACATCCTCCCCTTGGGTGACAACCGCGACAACAGCCGTGACGGACGCTACTTCGGCCCGGTATCGCAGAAGAAAATCAACGGCAGCGTACGCCTCCGCTTCTGGCCACTCGGGCGCATCGCCTATCTGGGGAACAAGTAGTGTTCTCCCTGCCTCCCGGCGACCTCTCCCTCTACCTCCATATCCCGATGTGCAAGAGCCGCTGTTCCTACTGCGGCTTCTACTCCGAGCCCACGGCGGTGTGGGAGGGGAGGGTCGCTTCCTATACCGAGCGCCTTGTCTCTGAAATCGATCAGCTTGGTACACGGGATGCGCCGTTTTACACCCTCTACATCGGGGGCGGGGATCCCGCCAACCTCACGGTGGAGAACCTGCGTCTCCTCTTGACTGCCGCCCAGAGGCAGGGGAGACCGCGCGAAGTGACGGTCGAGGTCAACCCGGAGAGTTTTGATGAGTCCTTCTTCCCTCTCTTCGAGGAGCGACTCGTCACCCGCCTCTCGATGGGGATCCAGACGATGGATCAGGCGCTCCTCTCCGTGATCGGAAGGAGGACGACCGCCGCGGATAATCGACGCGCCCTCTCCCTTGCCCAGGAGGCGCGAGCGCGGTATGGGGTCGACCTCAGCATCGATTTGATGGTCGCCCTGCCGAACCAGACGGCAGCGGGAGCGATCAGAGACATCGAGACGGTTCTCTCCCTCTGCGAGGCTGAACACCTCTCCCTCTACTGCCTGACGGTGGAGGAGGGGACCGCCCTGGCGCGCCAGGTCCAGGACGGGACGGTGACGGTGGCGGACGAGGATGGGCAGGAGGCGTTCCTGCGTTCACTGTGGGCGCACCTTCATGGACTCGGCTTTGAACACTACGAAGTCTCCAACTTCGCGAAGAACGGGAGATACAGCCGCCACAACTGCGTCTATTGGAGCCTTGACGATTACCTCGGGCTCGGCAGCGGGGCCGCCTCGACGATCGGGTCGTTCCATTGGCAGCAGAACCAGGATTTGATCGGCTACACTGAGGCGAACCCGTTTGACGGCTATGAGAAGGAAGAGACGGACACATGGGAACAGGCTGAAGAGTATCTGATGATGGCTCTGCGCACCACCTGGGGCATAGACAAGGTGCGGTTCTTTGAACGTTTCGGTCTCGATTTCGATCGGATGTTCTCGAAAGCGGTCGCTCGCTGTGAGCCAACCTGGTATATCGATTCAGCACAAAACTTTGCTATCACAGAAGATGGGTGGATGGTGTTGGACGAAATCCTGGTGCGCCTCGTGATGGAAATTCCGTAAAGCCTTGACCGCGTACAGCGGTTGTGATAGCGTAAGACAAGTCATACCAGTGTATTCATTCTAACAATAGACCAAGGGGTTCAAGCATGTCTGGCCATAGTAAATGGGCAACGATCAAACACAAAAAGGGAGCTGCTGACGCCAAGCGCGGTCAGAAGTTCACCAAACTCATCAAGGAAATCAGTGTAGCGGCGAAGATGGGCGGCTCCGATCCCGAATCCAACGCCCGTCTCAGGACCGCCATCATCAAGGCGCGGGCGGAGAACATGCCCAAGGACAACATCGACCGGGCGATCAAAAAAGGCTCTGGCGAGATGGACAGCGCCGTCTTCTACGAGCTCACCTACGAGGGGTACGCCCCCGGAGGAGTGGCCCTGATCATCGACACGCTCACCGACAACAAGAATCGGACGGCCAGTGATGTGCGTGCCGCGCTCACCAAGGGCGGCGGCACCCTCGGGGCCACCGGCTGTGTCTCCTATATGTTCCAGACCAAGGGAATCATCACCTACGACGGGGAGCAGTACTCCGAGGAGGAGCTCTTCGAGGTCGCCCTGGAGAACGGGGCCGACGATGTGGTGGCCGAGGATGGAATCATCGAGGTCATCACCGCACCGGCGGACTTCGCCACCGTCTTGGAGGCGATGCAGGCTGCCGGCTTCGAGCCGATGAGCGCGGAGGTGGAGAAGGTCGCCGACCAGACGGTGCTCCTCGAGACCGAGAAGGCACGCAAGGTGCTGAAGATCGTCGACCGCTTGGAGGAGCTCGACGATGTACAGCAAGTATCGACGAACCTCGAGCTTCCCGACGATTTCGAAGAGGAAGACGAATAAGAAGCATGAGAATCCTCGGCATTGACCCAGGGATCGCACAAACAGGCTGGGGCGTTGTTGACTCCAATGGGCAGCAAAGCCGGCCTGTTTCTTTTGGCGTCATCAAGACGGCGACCACCCTCAGCGACACCGAGCGGATCCATCGCATCGCCACGATGGTCGGCCAGGTGGCCCAAGAGCAGGAGGTCGACATCTGTGGCATGGAGGACATCTTCTTCACCAAGAACATCTCCAGCGCCATCCCGGTGGCCAAGGTCATCGGAGCCTGCATCCACCAGCTGGCCACCCAGAACATCGCGGTGCACCTCTTCAGCCCGGTGACCATCAAGACGGCGGTCACCGGCTATGGGGCCGCCGACAAGAAGCAGGTGCAGGAGATGGTGCGCTTGATCCTCGGCTTCGAGACGATTCCCAAGCCCGACCACGCAGCCGATGCACTCAGTGCAGCCATCTGCCTGGCGGTTCACCACTCCACCCAGACAAGGATACTCGGCACATGATCAACGCAATCATCGGAGACATCATCCACGTTTCGGAGGGCGAGGCCATCATCCGGGCCGGAAGCCTTGAATATGCCATCAACATCACCGCCCAGACGGCGAGCAAACTCAGCAACTTGTCCGGCGATCAACGGCGGGAAGTGCGCATGCTCACCGTCCTCATCCACCGCGATGACTCGATGACCCTCATCGGATTCCTTGAGGAGGCCGAACGCGACGCCTTCCTGCAGTTGCAGACGGTCAGCGGCATCGGCGTCAAGCAGGCGCTCAAGATTCTGGGCGGCATCAGCGTACGCAACCTCGCCGAGGCGTTGGACAGCGGCAACGTGAAACTGCTCTCCTCAATCCCCGGCATCGGGCCGAAGACCGGACAGAAGATGATCCTGGCACTCAGGAACATGCTGGTCCTCGATGACCAGGAGAGCCTTGCCAAGAAGGGTACAAGCATTCAGCGCTCCCAGTGGAGCGACATCACCAACGCCCTGGTGGATATGGGGTACGACCGGCGCCGGGTCGAGCAACTCATCGAGGAGCAGACGGAGATTCACAAGGAGACGATTGCCAAGATCAGCCAGCACGAAGGCGAGGAACTCTTGTTCCGCCAGGCGATCAAGCTGTTGGGATAGGAGCATACCGTGGACGAGAATAGCCATACGTTGGAGAATCTGTTGGAGAGCTCAATCGTCTCCACCTCCTTTCAGACCGATGCCGACCGGCAGGAGAACATCCTCAGGCCGAAGCTGCTGGCCGACTTCCAGGGCCAGGCCAGGCTGAAGGAGAACCTCGCCGTCTTCATCAAGGCCGCACGGGGGCGTGGTGAGGCGCTCGACCACACCTTCCTCATCGGCCCGCCGGGACTCGGCAAGACCACCCTCGCCTCGATCATCGCCAACGAGATGGAGGCGGAGATCCGTATGACCAGCGCCCCGGCGCTCGACAAGCCCAAGGACCTGGCCGGCATCCTGACCAACGTCACCGAGGGGTCGATCTTCTTCATCGACGAGATCCACCGCCTCAAGCCGGCCCTCGAGGAGATGCTCTACATCGCGATGGAGGACTTTGAGATCGACTGGGTCATCGGACAAGGGCCCGCAGCCCGCACGATGCGCATCCCCTTGCCCCACTTCACCCTCGTCGGGGCGACGACCAAGGCGGGCAGCGTCTCCAGCCCGCTTGCCTCACGCTTCGGCATCACGGCACACATCGAGTTCTACAACGAGGAGGAGCTGAGCCAGATCATCGAGCGCAGCGCCGTCATCATGGAGGTGGAGATCGAAGAGGATGCCATCAGGCAACTGGCCCGGTGCAGCCGGGGCACGCCCCGCATCGCAAACCGGCTGCTCAGGAGACTGCGCGACTTCGCCTCCATCATCGGCGATGGGCACATCACCGTCGAGGTCGTCGACTTCGGCCTCGGTCGCCTCGGCATCGATGAGATGGGCTTGGAGCGGCAGGACCGCAATATCCTGCGCACCATCATCGAGTTCTACGACGGTGGCCCGGTCGGGGCGGAGACGCTCTCCATCTCGGTGGGGGAGGCCATCGAGAGCCTCGAGGACTTCTACGAACCGTATTTGATCCAGAAGGGCTTTCTGAAACGGACCCCGCGTGGTCGCATGGCGACCAAGCTCGCCTATGAGCTGCTCAACATCCCCTGCACAAGGAACCTCGATGACAATCAAGGAATTCTCTTTTGACCTGCCCGAGCACCTGATCGCCCAGTATCCGACGCAGAAGCGTGGTGAAGAGCGGCTCTTGGTGCTCGATCGCAACAGCGGTGCCATCGTCGATGAGATGATGGCCCATTTCAGTGACTATCTGAGCGAAGGGTCGCTCCTCGTCGTCAACAACTCCAAGGTCCGCAAGGCCCGCGTCTATGCCACGGGCGAAGGAGGCGGGACGGTGGAGTTCCTCTTTCTCGAGGAGCTTCTGGACCACAGCTGGCTCGTGATGACGACCAAGGCGAAGAAGCAGCGCGTCGGCAAGCGCTACCGTTTCGAAGACGAAGAAGGCGTCTGGAGGCGTGAGGCGACCATCGTCGCCGAGCATGAGGATGGGACGCGTACCCTCCGCTTCGATGAGGTGATCGACGAAGGGTTCTTCACGACCCTCGGCCATGTGCCGCTGCCGCCGTACATCAAGCGGGAGGATACCCTGTCTGATGAGAGCCGCTACCAGACGATCTATGCAAAGAACGAGGGTTCGGTGGCCAGCCCGACGGCGGGCCTGCACTTCACAGCCGAGATCCTCGAGGCCATCAAGAGGCGCGGCATCGAGATCGCCGAGGTGACCCTCCATGTCGGGCCGGGCACCTTCCTCCCGGTGAGGGCGGCGACGCTTGAGGAGCACCGGATGCACTGGGAGCGGTATGAGGTCTCAGAGCATTGCGCCCATCTGGTCACCGAGGCGAAACGGAGCGGCAGACCGGTGGTGGCCGTCGGTACGACCAGTGTCCGGACGCTGGAGAGCGCCTGGGACAGAGAGGCTGGACTTCTGAGGCCTGGGGTGGGGCGGACCAACCTCTTCATCATGCCGGGCTTCCGCTTCCAGGTCGTCGACCAGTTGCTCACCAACTTCCACACCCCAGAATCGACGCTGGTGGTTCTGGTCAGCGCCTTCGCCGGGAGGGAGGCGATCGGGCGCTCGTACCGCCATGCGGTGGAGCAATCCTATCGCTTCTTCAGCTATGGGGATGCGATGTTCATTCGCTGAAGAGCACCTTCTTCACCTCTCTGGCGATCTCCTCCTTGCCCCTCATGCCGTCGAGGCGCACCAGTGTCACCCCCTCATCGAGCTGGGCGAAGATCCGCTCATAGTTGTCCCGTACCAACGAGAGGAACTCGGCCCGCTCGAAGAGCTCGGTCTCGTCGCCCCGCAAATTGATGCGTTTGATGCACTCCTCGATGGGGGTGTCGATGTAGAAGACATATTGGGGGGAGGGGAAGTCGTTGAGGGCGGCGATGATCTTGAAGTCACACTCCACGCTCTGGTAGGCGAGCGAGGAGTAGAGGTAGCGGTCGCTGATGACGATCTTGCCCGCCTCAAGCTCTCCGACCAAGCCATAGATCGGATTGTGGAGATGGTCCTCCCGGTCGGCGGCATAGAGCATGGCGAGGGCCAGCGGTGTGGTGACGATTTGCTTCTTCAGGATCGATCGAACCAAGCGCCCCAGCGGTTTGTCGGTGGGTTCAAAGGTAGCCTTGCACCGTTTTCCGCTCCGGTCGCAGCTCTCAGCCAGCAGTTGCATCTGGGTGGTTGTCCCCGATCCATCCAAGCCTTCGAACACAATGAAATTCTCCAGTACCGTTGCCATCGTCCGCTCCTTGACCCTACTGTACGATAAATACACCGCAAGGTACAAGACAAAGTGGTGCCCAAGGCGGTGAGATTGGGCTATACTGAGGCAACGTGAAATTTCATACTACGCTCAAAGACATCGTCGTCGCGATCCTCGTTCTGCTCAGTTGCACCGTCGTGGTCTGGTGGGGAGTCGCCAACCTCGGCATGACGAATCCGAGCCAGAGCTTCGCAGCCTATCTGCTGGAGCGGATCGACGGTGATGGAGATATGAAAATCACGGTCGGCTCCGTCGCCCGCAACTGGCTCAGGACTTTCACCATCTGCGATGTGAGCGTGACGATCGAAGGGGATGAGATCGCCCATTTTGATGAACTGCGCGTCTCAGGTGGTGCCCGGCGTATCGCCTTGGCGCTCCTGAAGCGTGGCACACAGCTTGATATCGAGGTCGATGGGCTCACTATCTCCCTCGATGAGGGTGCATTGGCCCTCTTTTCTGCAGATTCCTCCGCTCCTTCCCGCCCTCTGGAACGCCTCCGCCTCTACATTCAGGCAGCGGATGCCGATATCGCGCTCGCCCTGCCATCCCTCGAAGCCCACCTCTCAGGGGGCGGTTTCACCGCGATGATCGACGGAGGAGTGGCCAATCTCACCGTGGCCGGGAGCGCTGACGTCCTCTCCGTTTCACAGAATGACGGGCAGGGGAGGGTCGAACAGCTCCGCTACGGCATCGACGAGACGGGGCGTCTCGCCCTGGAAGCGGAGAAGGCCGATTGGTCGAGCCCATCGCTCTTTCTGCAAACCTCGAATCTGGTGATGGCAGCCCAACAGCAGGGGGGACTCTCCCTATCCGCTGACGAACTGCGCCTTGAAATGGGCGACCTGGCCGTCGCCTCTCCCCAAGTGGTGGTGCATGCCGCCATAGAGGAGGGGGAAGTGGCTGAGTTCACCGTCTCGCTCTCAGCGCTCGATGTCGCCTCCCAGTCCTGGTCTTTCGCAGCCCCCGCCCTTGCCTCAAGCGGCTCGCGTTCAGAGAGCGGGACTCACACCCTCGCGGTGGCGAGTCGGAGCGATGAGGATTTCCACTTCCAATCAGAACTGTTGGGTACATTCAACGCCAATACCCTTGGTGGGCGTTTCATCTATGAAGTTCCCTCGACGATCCGGGGAGAGCTTACCTTTGCCACCCTCGCCTGGGATGAGCAATTGACCGCACACAATGTGATTGTCTCCCTCTCGGACGTGGACGCCAAGAGAGTCGACATCGCTGGTTCCGTCACTGCACGCCTGCAGATGGTGTTGACAGAGGGGTTGGGTACCATCGAGACGGACCTTGTGGCGAACATTACCCTCCACCGGGAGAGCGCGGCGCTCACCGCCACGGTCGATTTCATCGACGCGCAGAGCTCCCTGCTCGCCTCGCCGGTGGATGTCCACCTCTCCCTCCAAGGCCGGGGAGAGGAGGCGCAGGTGGAAGCGAAGGTCGTCATCCCCGATCAAGCGGAACTCTCCGCCCTCTACAACCAGGGGGATGGGGAGCGGACGGTGATGATGAGCGGGCGGCTCACCGACCTCAGGGCCGGCACCTTCCGGCAGTTGATGGACGCATACACCCCCTTCCTCAAGCCATACATCCATGATGATACGCGCCTGTCGGGCAATATCGCCTTCAGCGGTTCTGATGGCTCAGGAGGGCGGGAGGGACGGCTCTCCACCGAGCTTGCCCTGCTGGAGGCGCATGTCGGAAACTTTGACCTGGACGCCGGCTTCACGTTCACCGGCACCCTCGATGGTGACCGGCTCACGGTCTCGCCGATGACGCTTGCCACCAGCGGCTACCGCCTCGCCTTCAGCGGGGAGACCGAGGTCGGTCACTGGCTGCCGCGCGGAGAGCTCTCCCTTTCCCGCACCGATGATGGACAGCTCTTGGCCCATGCCACGATGGTCGATCGTCCTCCTTCCAGCTATGAGTTCTCCCTGGTGACGGCCATCGAGCCGATCATCACCGTTGATGGGCTGGTCGGCAAACAGACGACCAATTCGCTGACGGGCCAGGGACTCCTCACAATGTTGGACGATGCTGTGCCGTTCACCTTCGACCTGGCCACCGACACCCTAGAACTCTCCGTGGTCCAAGAAGAGCGGCTTCTCTTGCACGCCTCCTTGGCCCCGCCGCAACGGCTTGTCATGCAGGCCGACCGCTTCCTCGTCCCCGGGACCAGCACCAGCTTCAGCGGGACGCTCGAGGCCCGCTATGCCAACCTCTTCGATTGGTCGGCCCGCAGCAGCGACTTTGCCCTGGACAGCGTCACCATCAAGGGGAGACGCTATAGCCTCACCGCCCCGTTCAGCGCCTCCAGCGCCGAGATCCTGATCCCCACCTTCACCATCGGTGTTGAAGGGACACGTTCCACCGGATCGTTCTTCTACCGGGGTTTCGATCTCGCCCGACTCAAGGCATCGGGGTTTGTGGCCCCATACGAGGTGGCTTTGCAGATCGACGACCTCCTCTCCCTCTCCCTCATCGGTGATGAGCGGAGATTGGAGATGGCCGCCTCCATCAAAAATTTGCCGCTCGGTCGCCTGATGAATACCGCTGACGACGCATCCCTCTCCCTCTCCTTGGTGGGTGCCACTGATTTCACCACGCTCTTGAGCTATGATGGCTCGCTCTCCTACCAAAACGACACCGCCTCCTTCTCAACGCGCTTCACCGCCGATGAGAGCCACCTTGAGCTCTTCGATACCGCCTTCCGCGCCGGGGAGTTCACCGTAGACGGTGAGAAGTTGCGCTTCGATTCGGGGGCCATCAGCGCCGCCCTCATCGCCGAGCATGTGCGCCACCTCTCCTACATCGATCAACGCTCCCACCTCAAGGTGACCGCGGCTCTCCAATTGCCCCAAACCGAGACCCTCTTCGACCTGGTCAAGAAGGGAGGCCTTCTTTTGGGCGAGGAGCTGGCCGCAACGCTTTCCATCACTGATGTGCTGCTCTTGGGCGAAGGCGGCATCGCCGACGGTCTCTACCACCTGAGGTGGAAAGATGGGGCGCTCAGCGGTGAGAGTGAGTTGCTCACCTTCTCCTATGATACGAAGAGCGGGCACTTCACCCTCTCCGCCGATCCTGAGTTCGGCATCGGGATCAACGCATATGGGAGCCTCTCCGCCAAAGATTTCGGCGTGGTGGCCACCAACATCCGCCTGCCGCTCGTGATGCTCAACCGTACTTTCCTCAAGCCGATCTTCCTCTTCAAAAGCGGCTATGGGGAAGGGGAGATCACCCTCGGCGGCACCAAGGATGCCATCAGGCCATACGGCCAGCTCTTCGTCAATGCCACTGAGATGTTCGTCTTCTGGTTGCCCGACGACCAGATCAACATGAAGGGCGTCAGCGTGACGATCGATGGCAACCGGGCGACCACCGGTCGGGTCCCCTTCTTCTCCACCAACGCCAAGACGGGCCAGACCGTCCACGGCTTCGGCAACCTTTCGGCGCACTTCGATGGCCTCAGCCTACTCAATTACGAGATCCATGCCGACGATGTGGACCACCCGGTCTTCCTCTGGATTCCGATGGCTGGGCAAGAGGTGGACATCCAGGGCTATGCGCAGGGGACCTTCAACCTCTTCGGCATCGGCTTCGAAACCTGGCTCGATGGGGACGTGACCATCAGCGACATGAGCATGACGATGGGCATCAAAGGGTTGCCCTACTGGTATGAGCCTGCCTATGTGACATCGACGAGTTTCAATGTGAAGACCGGCAAGGGGGTGAAATTCTTCTATCCCAACAGCCCAAACCCAATCATCAGCGCGACATTGACGGAGAACCAGTCGTTCAGCTTCACCTACGACCACCTCACCGACGAGTTCGAGGTGGACGGGACTTTCGCCTTCAGAAGCGGTGAGATCTACTACTTCCAGAAGAACTTCTTCATCACCGAGGGCTCGATGGTCCTCCACACGGACGCCATCAGCGGGAGCAGTGCCGTCATCCCACGGATCAACCTCCGGGCGAAGGTCACCGACTTCGACAGCGTGGGCAACCGCGTCGATATCTTCCTCGTGCTGCGCGATTCGACGCTCACCTCCTTGAACCCATACTTTGAGTCGATCCCGACCAAGGAGGTCAACGAGATCATGGAGATCCTCGGCCAGTCGATCCTGCCCACCGGCGCCTACGGGGAGATCGGGCTGTACAGTGTGGCGAGCCTCGCCGCCGCGGCCACCGATGTCGCTGAACGGCTCGGGCTCCTGGAGCTGTCGCAGACTGCCCAGTTGACCGAGACCATCCGCATCTCGCTCGGCCTCGACATGTTCTCCATCCGCAGCAACATCGTGCAGAACATCCTCTTTGATGCCCTGCCGGTCACCGGGGTCATGGGCACGCTCTCCCCGATCGCCCGCTACCTGCACAACACCTCGATCTTCATGGGCAAGTACATCGGGACCAACTTCTTCCTCCAGGCGTTGGTCCACCTCAGTGCCATGGAGCGCTCCAAGGTAGGCTCATCCTTCCTCTCCCCGGACCTCTCCATCGACCTGGAGCTCTCGCTTGATTGGGAGAATCCGCTCGCGACCATCTCGTTCTTCACCCAGCCGAGCGAGTTGTCCTTCACAAATATTTTGGATACCATGGGCTTTAGTGTAACCAAACGAATCGTGCTTCGTTAACGGTGCAGAAGGGGAATTATCATGAGAAGAGAGTCGCGGCGCTTGTTCCTGTCCATCATCGTCTTACTCACCATGTCGCTCGCCTTGCTCAGTGGGAGTGACAACGAGCCGTGGTACTATGGGAAACGCATAGCACAGTTCACCAACCACAACCTGGTCCATGTCAAGGAGAGCACGATCCTCGACCTCCAATACGGGTATCTGGGCAAACCGTTCACCGATGCGCTCTTCGATGAGCTGCAATCGAAGCTCTACGACCTGGACAGCTTCCTCTACTTCCTCGCCGACGCCAATCGGACCGGCGAGGGGGACAACGAGCTGGCCATCGATTTCACCTTCTATGAGAAGCCGTACATCACGGGCGTGACGATCGAAGGCAACAGCGGCATCAAGACAAAGGACATCGACGGGGCCCTCCTCTCCAAGGAGGGGACCTTCCTCGACGAACAGGTCATCGCCCTCTCCAAGGAGCGGGTGCTCGCCCTCTACCGGGAGAAGGGGTATGCCGATGCGACCATCGAGAGCGAGAGCATCGTCGACGAGGATGCCCTCCTGGCCCTCCTCTCCTTCACCATCGATGAGGGGAGGCAGAAGAGAATCGGAGAGATCAATTTCGAAGGCAACGACCATGTGAGCCGGGAGGTCTTGGCCAAGCAGCTCACCTCCAAGCCGGTCGGCTACTTCAACAGCGGCTACTACAACCCCGTCACCATCGAGAGCGACAAGGAGAAGATCATCGCCTACTACCAGAGCAAGGGGTATGTCGATGCGGTGGTGACCGAGGTGCGGAGCGCGGATATCAGTGGTGAGGACGAGAAGTATGAACGCATCAGCGTGACCTACGTCGTGGACGAAGGGGAGGCGTGGTTCTTCGGCGGTATCTCGGTGGTGGGGAACACGGTCTTCAGCGACGAGCAGTTCGCCAGCCTGGTGACGATGAAGGAGGGATCTCCCCTCGATCTGAGCCGGGTACAGAATGAGATGACCCAGGTCACCGACCTCTACTGGAACAACGGCTACATCTTCAACCTGATCAACACCGAGGAGATCCGCGACCCGGATACCCATACCATCGCCTACCGCCTCATCGTCCAGGAGAACCAGCAGGCCATCATCGAGAAGATCCAGATCGAGGGGCTGACCAAGACCAAGGCGTACGTCTTTGAACGCGAGCTGGTCTTCGGTGTCGGGGATGTCTTCAGCAAGGAGAAGCTCATCCGCAGCGCCCAGAACATCTACAACACCCTCATCGTCACCGATGTCCAGTTCGACATCATCAGCGGCACGGAGGAGGGAACGGTCATCCCGATCTTCACTGTCACCGAGGGCAACCAGATGGACATCCAGTTCGGCGCGACCTTCGGCGGCAACGTCGATGGCTTCCCCGTCAGCGGCTTCTTGCAGTGGTCTGACAAGAACCTCGGCGGGACTGGACGGGACTTGGCCATCTCCACCAACCTCAGCCCCGATACCCAGAACGTCTCCCTCTCCTTCAGCGACGGATGGTTCGGCGACCGCCGATGGTCCAACGGTCTCTCCTTCAGCTTCGAGCGGAGCCAGAAGAGCAACGCGTTGCAGCGGGGGGTAGGCAGCGCCTACTACACCGGTCACGGTGATGAGGATGCATACCCGCTCGGCTACCTCTCTTCTGCCAGCTACGAGGCAGCCGGCCAAGCCTCTCCGGAGAGCCAGCACTTGATGCAGTACGATTACTACAGCATCACGCTCGGGTACAGCACCGGCTATACCTTCATGTTCGTCCCCGGTTCCCTGACCATCGGGGGTGGGCTCAGCATCGGCTTGAACTACGCCAATTACGATGACAAGATCTACGACCCGTACGAGAGGCTGATCTGGCGCTACCACCAACGGTGGCAGTTCTCCAACCGCCTCTCCCTCTCCTTCAGCTGGGATGGGCGCGACCTCATCGAGAACACCAGTCGCGGCTACTACCTCAGCCAGAACTTCACCTACGCCGGTGGCTTCCTCTTCGGCCTCTCCAACTACATCCGCTCCTCGACGAGCGCGAGCGCCTACATGACCCTCTGGTCGTACACCTTGAGTGAGAAACCCGCCAACGTCGTGTTCGGGGCGACCACCACCGTCAGCGCGATGCTGCCGCAGTTCTATCGGAACGCCGACACCGGAGAGTTGAAATGGCACGACGCGAAGATGGGGGCTACGCGCTATGAGATGCTCTACATCGACGGCATGAACATGGGCCGCGGCATAAAGAGCGTCGTCTTCGACCAGTCGTTCTTGTGGGACACCCAGCTCTCCATCAGCTGGCCGCTTGCCCAGAACGTGCTCTCCGCCGAGGTCTACGCAAGTGCCACCGGGGTAAGCGCTGATCTCAAGAAGGTCGGCTTCGGCGACCTGGCGTGGTACTTCAGCGCCGGGGCGGGCATAAAGCTGAAGGTCCCGGGCTTCCCACTGGGCCTCTACCTGGTCAAGGCCGCAAGCTATATGGACAATACCTTCTCTTGGATAGGGGGCAACTTCTTCAAGGGCAAGGGTGACACCAGTGGCCTCAGCCTCGTGCTGGCCATCACGACGACGCTGTATTGATCATGGATCAGAGGAGCGAGCCCACTCCGATGATGGTCCAGTACCGTCAGATCAAGGAGCAGCACACCGATTCGATCCTCTTCTTCCGCCTCGGCGACTTCTATGAGATGTTCGAGGAGGACGCCATCACGGTGAGCGCCCTGCTCAACCTCACGCTGACCAAGCGCAACAACACCCCCATGTGCGGGATCCCCTACCATGCGGCGAGAAGCTACATCAAGCGCCTGCTCGACGAGGGCAAGAAGATCGCCATCTGTGAGCAGACCGAACTGAGCGAAGGGGGCAAGGGATTGGCCAAGCGGGAGGTGGTGCAGGTCATCACGCCGGCCACCGTCGTCGAGGACGACTACCTGGACAGCCGAAGCGACTCCTTCATCCTCGCCATTTCGTTGGCAAAGGAGGAGATCGCCACCGCCTACAGTGATCTCTCCAGCGCCCAGTTCTTCCTCCGCTCCATCGAGCGCGACAGCCGCTATCTCGCACTGGCCGCCCTCATCGAGGAGATCCGGCCCACCGAGATCCTCGTCAACGAGGATGAGTACTTCGCCGACACCCGCTTCAAGGAGATCGTGGATGCTTCCCCCTCCATGGTCACCAAGCTCCCCTCCTGGCACTTTGATCGAAAGGAGGGCAGGGAACGACTTGCCGCCCACATGGGGACCACCACGCTCAAGGGGTACGGCCTCTCAGGCGATGAGGAGGTCATTGCAGCCGGCGGTGCCTTGATCTGGTACCTGGGCGAGACGGCGCGCACCAGTCTCTCCCACCTCGACGGCTACACCCTCGTCGATGAGGACCGGTACCTGAGGATCGACGAGGCGAGCCGGCGCAGCCTCGAGCTCTTCTCCAACCAGGTGGATGGATCGGCGCGCTTCTCCCTCTTCTCCGCCATCGACCGGAGCCGCACCAGCATGGGCTCGCGCAAGCTCAAGCGGTGGATGGCGAGCCCGCTCACCGACCTGGAGCAAATCCTTGCCCGCCAGAAGTGGGTCTCCCTCTTCGTGAGCGACAAGGCGGAGCTGAACCGGGTCCGCACCCACCTCAAGGAGACGCTCGACCTTGAGCGCCTCTCGAGCCGCATCAGCATGGGCCGGCACCTGCCCAAGGATCTGGTGGGTATCAGCATCACGGTCAAGGCGTTCTTCTCCATCATGGAGGCACGCTACAGTGCACTGCTCGACCCATCCATCACAGAGGATCAGTTGATGACCCTCGTCTCCCTCTCCCAGACCATAGACCGCGCCATCGATGATCGCCTCCAAGGTCCCTTCGAGGAGGGGAGGGTGATCCTCGACGGCTATGACGGCAGTTTGGATGAGAAACGGGCCTTGAAGAGAGGCGGCAAGGAGCTGTTGGCGCACTACCTGGAAGCGGTCAAGGAGGAGACGGGCATCACGACCATCAAGCTCTCCAGCAACAAGATCCACGGCCACTTCCTCGAAGTCTCCAAAACCCAGGCCTCCAAGATGCCCGCCACGTTCTACCGCAAGCAGACCTTGGTCAACGCCGAACGCTACACCAGCGATGAGCTCATCGCCCTCGAAGAGCGAATCCTGGAGAGCGCGGGGGAGGCGGAGGAGCGGGAGCGGGAGGTCTATGATGAGCTCGTTGAGCGGGCGCGAAGCGCGCATCACCTCCTCGCCCACGTCAGCTCCTTCCTCAGCGACCTCGATGCCCTCGCTTCGATGGGGTGGTGCGCCATCGAGCACTCCTACTGTTGTCCGACCTTCACCGATGAGGACCAGATCATCATCAAGGAGGGGCGCCATGCGGTGGTGGAGCAACATCTGGGCGTCGGCCAATTCGTTGCGAACGACCTCTCCATCCACCCCGGTGGAGAACGCTTTTGCCTCATCACCGGCCCGAACATGGCCGGCAAGTCAACCTACCTGCGCCAAAACGCCCTCATCGTCATCCTCGCCCAGATGGGAAGCTGGGTGCCGGCCAAGGAGGCGACGCTCGGCATCGTCGACCGCCTCTACTGCCGCGTAGGGTCGGCGGACAACCTGGCGCGGGGAGAATCGACCTTCCTGGTGGAGATGCAGGAGGCGGCCCACATCCTCAACACGGCCCATCGCCGCTCGCTGGTCATCGTCGACGAGCTCGGCCGTGGCACCAGCACCCAGGACGGGCTGGCCATCGCCTATGCGGTGATGCAGGCCCTCATCGCCGTGGGCAGCAAGACCCTCTTCGCCACCCACTACCACGAGCTGGCCCAGACCGACACGAGCGGCGTACAGCTCTTGACCCTCGAGGTGAGCGAGAGCGGGGGGAGGATCCGCTTCCTCAAGCGGCTCATCGAGGGAATCGCAAACTCCTCCTACGGTCTCAACGTCGCCCGGATGGCGGGCATCAAACGGGAGGTGTTGCAGACAGCACGGAAATTCCAGAAGCAACACTTCGCCGAGTACGATCTCGGCAGCCGCCAGGGCGACCTCTTCACCCAAGCGGGCTTTGATGAATTCGATGGTCCTTCGATGAACGAAGGGCAAGAGGAAGCGCTGCAGAGGCTCTCCTCCTTCTCCGTTGAACACTCCTCTCCGATCGACGCGTTGTTGTTGATCCGGGAGCTGCAAACGCTCATCGATCGCTCGTAAGACTCTCTCGCGCTCGATGAACCGCACATTTATAAGCATTGTGAAAGCGGTGCCTTGGAGATCAAGGTGCACGGGACTTCATTCTTCTCGCCTAAAAGTAATCTCGGACTATCGTATAAGGCATCAGGAGCCAAAACCCTCTCTGCCTCGATCGATGGTGTTGAGTATGATCCGAAGGACGACCCTCTCATGTGGAAGGCGGGCGCGTTTGCCGCATACCAAATTCCTACATCAAGTGCGATGTTTGCTGAATTAGGAGTTGGTGCTGAATTCTCTTCGCAGTCCGTGACCGACAGTGGGGTCACCCTTACGGTGACGGAGTTCTCGGTCGCCGCGTATGGGGAAATCAACTACTCCTTCAAGACCAATAATATGTTCTTGAATGCCGGGGTTTCGATCAGCTATCCGCTGGGTGGGACCGTCAGTGGAAGCGTCGGTGGGGTAACCCTCTCCGGTGATATCTCTTCCACCGTGCTTACCATCGCTCCCTACGTAGGATTTACCTTCGCCTACTAAGTGATTCCATCACCCGCCAGTCAGCTGACCGGCGGGTGTGGAGTAGTACAACCTGCATGGAGCGGATTCAAAGGGATTGGAGCTCTGCCGTGATGTGAGGCCCTCCTGTGAGGAGTCTAGATCAGGCCGTACTCTTCCAAATCCCGAATTGTCGGCTCGTCGGTCTCCTCCCACGGTACTCTCGCCTCAGGATCTTGGAAGTCCCACGGTATGTCCATCCCTGCCGTCAACTCCGCCGTAATCTCGTCCTCGTTGATCCCAAACGAAATCATGAGATAGGACTCCCTCGTAAGAGGAGACTCTTGGCTCACCATGTAGTTGAACGTCATATCCGTCAATAATCTGCTGGACATGAGTTCTTCAATTTCCCATTTTCTCGTTGGTGTGTTCGCCCGATCGTCGTCTTGTGGCATCTCTTCTGCCTCCCATATGCTCCAGCTTATAATTCCACATATCTTTTGTGAAATCAATCTTTGGCAGCCTCTGCGGCTGTGTTGACAAAGAGATGCGTGCTGTGTACATTGTAGTCAGGATTAGTGTTTATTGGGGATCGCCGTCCGGTGCATCCCTTTTTTATGGGGTTATTGGAGATATGTTGGAAAGAACGTTACAAGAGAACCCATTGTACATCGAATACGAGCCGCTGTTGGCCCAGCTCGGTCTCACCATCGTTGAGATCGCCCAGGCCAACCGTCGCGAGGGTGTCAATGTGGTCATCATCATCCTCGCCCGCGAGGGGGAGACGACCGTCGACCAGTGCGCCGACGTCTATCGTCTGGTCTTTCCGCGCATGCAGCTTGCCCTCGGAGAACGTGACCTGAGCCTTGAGGTCTCGACCCCGGGCTTGGAGCGCTCCTTCAAGGACCTCTATGAGTTCACCCTCTTTGCCGGCAGGCGGGTACGGGTCTACGACAGTGGCCGAAGCGCATGGGTCAGCGGCATCATCGAAGCGGCACAAGAGGAAAGCGTGGTCCTCAGCGAGGTATTCGTTGAGGAGAAAAACAAAAAGACAGAACGCATGAACATAGTATATTCAGCCATTCAAAAGGCAAAACTCGACTATAGATGGGAGGACGAGCGTCATGGCAACTGAGATAGGGGACGCAATCCGCAGTATGGTGGCGGAGAAGAACATCTCTGAGGAGTTGGTGATCAGCACCATCGAAGATATCCTGAAGGCAGCATACAAGCGTAAATTCGGCACGGACGAGAATGCCGTCATCGAGTTCAGTGATGATTATCAGAGTGTTGAGCTCTTCAGCCGCCGCAAGATCGTCGACGACGATGAGTGGTACAACGAGATCACCGAGATTCCCCTCAGCGATGCGGTGAAGATCCACGAGGACGGCGAGATCGGTGATGAACTGCTCATTAGTGTCGACCTCAAGGAGTTCGACCGCATCAGCGTGCAGAGCGCCAAGCAGCGGGCCCATCAGAGTTTTCGGGATATCCAGAAGGATACCCTGTACAGCGAGTACAAGACCAAAGAGGGGCAGCTCATCATCGGCTACTTCCGCCGTCAGGTGCCCAATGGCGACATCTACGTCGATATCGGCTCAACCGAAGGCCTCCTGCCCCGGCGCAACCAGAGCAGCCGTGAGAGCTACGGACCGAATGACAAGATCAAGTGCTACGTGGAATTGGTCGAGAAGGCCGAACGCGGGCTGCGCGTCATCCTCTCCCGCTCAAGCCCCGAACTCATCCGCCGCCTCTTCGAGGTCGAGGTGCCGGAGATCGCCCAGAACCAGATCGACATCATCAAGATCGTCCGTGAGGCCGGGTACCGCACCAAGGTCGCCGTTGCCAGCAGGCATGACGACATCGACCCGGTCGGGGCGTGTGTCGGCTTGAAGGGAAACCGTATTCAGACTATCATGAGTGAGGTCGAGGGCGAGCGGATCGATATTCTGCGGTATGACCCGAATCCGGTCAATTATATCCACAATGCCCTCTCCCCGGCACAGGTCAAGGATGTGGTGGTCATCGACAAGAACATCTACCACGCCGTGGCCATCGTCGACGACAGCCAACTCTCCCTTGCCATCGGCAAGCAGGGTCTGAACGTGCGGCTTGCCAACAAGCTGGTCGATTGGATGATCGATGTGAAGACCAGCGAGCAGTTTGAGGAGATGGACATCGCCAAGGAGGCACGTTCCCGTGCCGAGTCGATCTTCCACACCGACGACTCCTACCTCTACGAGGATCATGACGGTGAAAGCGCACCGACGGAGGGATTCGAGGAGGAGGCCTACGCCGATGAGGAGGAGTTCGACCTCAGCGAGCTGCCGCTTGACGAGGTGCTCATCAAGAAGCTGCAGTTCCACGACATCTACAGTGTCGAGGAGTTCATCAGCCTCAGCGATGAAGAGCTGGCGAGCTTCGAGGATCTGAGCGAAGAGGAGCTGACCGTGATCAAGGATGTGATCGACGAGCACGTGGTCATTGTCGACAGCGAAGAGGAAGGAGAGACCGAGTATGTGTGCCCCAACTGCGGTGGCTCCATCACCGAAGATATGACGGTCTGCCCGAACTGTGGCACAGGCCTTGCATTTGAGGTAGAGTAATAACCATCCAAGAGGAAATAATGACGGAAGATAACAAGAAGCCAAAAGCAACGCTGATCAAACAAGTGGTAAGCCCTACGGAGACAAGGGAAGAACCCAAGGTCGAAGCCAAGGAGCAGAAGAAACCAGCCACTGAGCGTCGACGTGTTGTCGTGGTCAAAAAGAAAGTGGTGGTTGCGAAGCCCAAGGCCGAACCCCAGAAGAGTGCGGCGGTTCCCGCCGAACCGACTGTCAAGACAGAAGGGGAGAAGCCGGCCTCACCGCGCGGTCAACGGACCGTGTCCCCGAGACTGAAGTCTTCACCCTTGCACAGCGGTCCGGTCGTGATTCGCCCGACGAATCTCCCGCCGGTACCCAACCAAGGCCTCACCGTCAAGGATCACGCCGAGCTGCAGAACCTTTCGCCGCAAAATGCAATGCCGGTCCCGTCCAATGGGCCGCGCGTCGCCGGCATGGTCGGCGGCCGCCCGGCTCCCGGTACCCGTCCTCCCTACCAGGAGAGACGCCCCTACCAAGGTGGTTCCGGTGGCCAAGGACAACAGCGCACCGGAGGCTACCAGGGCCAGCGTACCGGAGGCTACCAAGGCCAGCAACCGCGTACCGGTGGCTACCAGGGACGTACCCCCAACTATCAAGGGGGGCGACCGGCACCCGGTGGCCAGCGCCCGCCGTACGGCGGCCAACAGCGCCCCGGTGGCTACCAGCCTCGCCCCGGCTCGCCCCGTCCTGGACAAGGCACCCAGGAGCTTGGCCAGGTGAACCGCCCGGCGAAGAAGACCTTCACCAAGCGGAGCACCCAGTCCTACAAGAAGCGCAATGCCGAGGAGGAGAAGGAGTTCCAGATCCAGCGGCGCAAGGAACAAGCGGCCGCAAAACTCGCTTCGGTGCCCAAGAGCATCGACATGATGGAGGTCATCACCATCAGTGACCTGGCCAAGAAGATGAACCTCAAGGCCGCCGACATCATCGCAAAGCTCTTCAAGATGGGGATGATGGTCACCATCAACCAACAGATCGACTATGAGACCGCCGAGATCATCTGCGGTGAATACAACTGTGAGGTACGCCTTGTCTCCCTCTACGACGAGACCTTGATCAGCAGTGAACCGGACAGCGTGGAAGACCTGGTCGACCGCGCCCCGATCGTCACCGTCATGGGTCACGTCGACCACGGAAAGACCAAGTTGCTCGATGCCATCCGGCAGACCAAGGTCGTGGAAGGGGAGTATGGGGGCATCACCCAGCACATCGGCGCCTATAAGGTCAGCCTGCCGGGCAAGGGTGATGTCGTCTTCCTCGATACCCCGGGCCACGCGGCGTTCTCGATGATGAGAGCCCGCGGTGCGCAGGTGACCGACATCGTCATCCTCGTCGTCGCAGCAAACGATGGGGTCATGCCCCAGACGAAGGAGGCGATCGACCACGCCAAGGCCGCTGGAGTCCCGATCATCGTCGCCATCAACAAGATCGACCTGCCCGAGGCGAAGCCCGAGCGGGTGATGCAGCAGCTCAGCGACCTGGGCCTGATGCCCGAGGAGTGGGGCGGCACCACGCTCTATTGCCAGATCTCGGCCTTGAAGAAGATCGGCATCGACGAGCTGTTGGATACCATCCTGTTGCAGAGCGAGATGCTCGAATTGAAGGCGAATGCCGATGTCCGCGCCGAAGGCAAGGTCCTGGAGAGCCGGATCGACCAAGGCAGGGGCATCGTGGCGTCGGTCCTCGTCGAGCGCGGCACCCTGCGTCAGGGCGACTACTATGTCGCCGGCATCTACCCGGGACGCGTGCGGGCGATGTTCGACGACAAGGGGCGCAAGATCGAGGAGGCGGGTCCCTCCACTCCCGTCGAGATCATCGGCCTGTCCGATATCCCCGGGGCCGGCGACCCCTTCCAGGTCACCGAAGATGAGCGGCAAGCCCGCCAAGTCGGTGCCAAGCGCCAGGAGCTTGAGCGCCTCGGAGAGAGCCACAACGTGAAAAAGGTCACCCTGGATACGCTCTATTCGAAGATCCAGGAGGGGACCATCCAGGAGTTCAACGTCATCATCAAGGGTGACGTCCAGGGCTCGGTGGAAGCGCTGCAGGGGGCTCTGGAGAAGCTCAGCAACGACGAGATTCACCTCAACGTCATCCGCGCGAGCGCCGGTGCCATCATCGAGAGCGACATCACGCTCGCCAGTGCCAGCGATGCGCTGGTCATCGGCTTCAATGTGCGTCCGACTCCCCGTGCCCAGGCGTTGGCCGACCACGAGAAGATCGAGATCCGCAAGTACAACATCATCTACGATGTGGTCGATGACATCCGCTTGGCGATGGAGGGGATGCTCGCACCCGAGCTGCGTGAGGTCGAGGTCGGCACCGTCGAGGTGCGCGAGACCTTCAAGGTTCCGAAGATCGGCACCATCGCCGGTTGTATGGTCACCCAGGGCAAGGTCAAGCGTACCAGCATGGTCCGTGTCATCCGTGATTCGATGCAGATCAGCGGCTCCCTCATCAAGATATCCAGCCTCAAGCGCTTCAAGGATGACGCCAAGGAAGTCAGTGAGGGCTTTGAGTGTGGTATCGGACTTGAGAACTTCCACGACCTCAAGATCGGCGACATCCTGGAGATCGTCGAGACCGAGAAGGTCGCTCGGAAACTGGAGGCGAACATAACGATATGAGCCAATGGTCAAGCAAGCGCATAGAGGCCAAGATCGCCGAGGCGATCGGCACCCTGATCGTCAGCGGTGAGATCAAGAACCCGCACCTGAGCACGCTCTGCTCGGTGAGCCGGATCGACGTCTCTCCCGACGGCGCCTATGCGACGGTCTATATCTCATCACCCCTGGATGAAGAGACGCTGGCAGAGAGCGTTGAGGCGCTCAGCCGGGCAAGCGCCTTCATTCAGAAGCGGCTTGGTACGTTTTTGAAGACCAGGAACACCCCCAAGCTGCGCTTCAAGGCCGATACCTCCCTCGCTGAAGGGGAGCGGATCAACGCCTTGATCGATCAGCTGAACATCGATGGAAACGACGCCTAGCATCCTGCTCATTGCCAAGGAGAGCGGCATGACCAGTTTTCGCGCGCTGCGCGAGATCAAACGGACGCTCGGGAAGAAAGTCGGTCATGCAGGGACCCTAGACAGTTTCGCCCAGGGTCTTCTTGTGGTGCTCACCGGCTCGTTGACCCGCCTCAATCCACTCTTCATGAACTTGGACAAGCGCTACCATGCCCAGATCCGCTTCGGCCTCGAGACCGATACCCTCGACCCGGACGGGGAGGTGATCAGGACAGCCGCGCCGCCCACCCTTGAGAAGATCAAGGAGGCGATACCGCAGTTTTGTGGCGTCATTGAGCAAGCCCCTCCCGCCTATAGCGCGGTGCATGTCGAGGGCAAACGAGCCAGTGACCGGGTGCGCAGCGGGGAGGAGGTGGAGATGAAGACGCGAGAGGTGTGTGTCCATCGCTTCGACCTGCTCTCCTATGAGGATGGCCTGCTTGCGGCGGACATCCACGTCAGCAAGGGGACCTATATCCGATCTTTGGCCCGCGATCTCGGCCGCACAACGGGCAGCGCCGCCCACCTTGAGTCCCTCACCCGCACCGCGATCGGTCCCTACCGCCTCGAGGAGGCGCAGTCTGCCTCATCCGGCGAGGCACTCGACACCTCCCTGGAAAGGAGCGAGGAGTACCTCTTGCGCCTACCGGGAATGGGACGCGTGACCTGTTCTCCCGGGGAGCTTGAACGCATGGTCCACGGCCAATATCCGCCATCGGCGCGATCGGCGGGACGCAGCGGGTGGGCGATGGCCTACGATATGGATGGCAGCCTCAGGGCGGTCCTCGATCTCGAACGGCGGAAGATCGCCTGCTGGGTCCGCCCCTCTGGCGGGAAGGAGGAGAGCGTTGAGGCGCTTTGATTTCAACTACCTGGTGGATAGTCCGCTCCTTTGGCAGGAGGAGGCAGTGGTCTCAATCGGGGTCTTCGATGGCTTCCATCTCGGACACCGCTCCATCATCGAACGCAACGTCGCCGTGGCGCGGCAGCAGGGGTGGCACAGCTTGGTCATCACCTTCAACCGCAACCCCAAAATGGCCAAGCAGAGCCAAGCGGCGGAGAAGCAGTTGACCACCGATTTGCAATTCGAGCAGTTTCTCGAGGAATGTGGCGTCGATTACCTGCTTGTCATTGACTTTTCTGCCGAATTCAGTACACTCACAGCTGAGGAGTTCCTCGTCTTGGTCACGACGGTATGTACGGTCAAGATGATGGTTGTTGGTTCAGATTTCCGCTGCGGTGTGGCGGCTTCCAGTGCCGGTCCTGTTCAGCTGCAGGAACATCTTGACCAACTCGTGCCGGGATCCTTGGTAGAGGTTCCACCCTTCGTCAAAACTGAAGAAGGATTGAATATCTCCAGCACCCTGGTCCGTAAAAAACTTCTTGAGGGCGCTTTGGATAAAGTCCAGAGTATGCTCGGTAGACCATATGCATTGGATGTGACGGCGTATCCCGTCAGGATCAATGAGAACGGTCTGCTGTACCGGACGAAAGCCTTCACACAGCTGCTGCCACCTCCCGGGTGGTATGATGGACGCCTCGTGGATTGGGAGGGAGCTTCCATCACTGGAGTGGTTTGCCTCACTGAGGACGAGCTCTCCTTTACCCCGGAAGATCAACGCAGCCTCGAGAAGAACGTCGGTATCAAAGAACTTGGCTTGATCGCCAAGAGGAGTAGTATCTCATGATCACAAAGGAACAGAAGCAAGAGATCATCGCGACCTATGGCGGCGATGCAAAGAACACCGGGTCCACCGAGGCGCAGATCGCCCTGTTGACCGCACGCATCAACGACCTGCAGGAGCACTTCAAGAAGAACCCCAAGGACCATGCAGGAAACCGGGGCCTGTTGCAGATGGTCGGTCAGCGCCGGCGCCTGCTCAAGTACCTTCGCAACAAGGACATCGAGGCATACCGTACCCTGATCGCCTCCCTTGGCCTGCGTAAGTAAGGGGTGGGGGTATTACTTCTGATAGTCTGTGTAGCTCCGTTGGCTTTTCAGGCCAAGGGAGCTACTTGTTTTGAACACAACTCGTGCACCGAACGCACAAGAACACAAAGAAAGGAATAAGAACATGGAAGTTAAAAAAGTATCGGTACGCATCGGCGATGGAGACCTGGTCTTCGAAACCGGGAAAATCGCCAAACAGGCAAACGGCGCCGTCTACGCCTCCTATGAGGGGAGTGCGGTCATCGCGACCGTCTGCGCAGGCAAGGAGCCCAACGAGGAGCTCGATTACGTGCCCCTCAGCGTTGAATACAACGAGAAATTCTATGCGGCCGGCAAGATCCCCGGCGGCTTTCTCAAGCGGGAAGCCCGACCCAAGGACAAGGAGATCCTCGTCAGCCGCCTCATCGACCGCCCGATGCGCCCGCTCTTCGACAAGGCCTTCGGCCGTGAGATCCAGGTGGTTCCCACCGTCATCTCCTCGGATATGAGCAACACCCCCGACATCATCGCCATCAATGCGGCGAGCGCCGCGGTGGTGATCAGCGACATCCCCTTCGCCGGTCCGATCGCGGCGGTCAGGGTCGGCTTGGTCGGTGGCGCCTATGTCATCAACCCGACCTTTGCCCAGATCGAGGAATCTTCTCTCGACATCGTCGTCGCCGGAACCCGCGACGGCATCACGATGGTCGAAGGGGGAGCCAAGGAGATGAGCGAGGAGGTCATGCTCGAGGCGATCGCCAAGGCACAGCCGGTCATCGCGTCCCTCTGTGACGCCCAGCTTGAGCTGGCCAAGCTCGCAGGGAAGAAGAAGATCGAGATCAAAGCCCCGGTCGTCGACCTCTCCTGGCTCGATCCCATCAAGCGCGAGGCGTTGCCGTTGGTTGAGAAGGCCTCCTTCGTCCGCGGCAAGATGGAGCGGTACGCCGCCCTCGCCGCAGTGCAGGCAACCTTGGCTGAGAAGTACGAGGCGGAGATCGCGGAAGACCCCAAGCGCGCCAATCAGTTTTCCGCACTCTTCGAGGATTTGGAGTACACGATCCTGCGTGCGTCGATCCTTGACAAGGGAGTGCGCACCGACGGGCGGAAAGTCGACCAGATTCGTCCGATCAGCTGTGAGGTGGGACTGTTGCCCCGTACCCATGGCTCGGCGCTCTTCACCCGTGGTGAGACCCAGGCCATGGCCGTGACGACCCTCGGCACCGCCAGTGACGAACAGATGTTCGACACCATCGACGGTGAGAAGTCCTTCTCCTCCTTCATGCTCCACTACAACTTCCCCCCGTACTCGGTCGGTGAGACCGGGCGGCTCGGGACCGGACGGCGTGAGATCGGCCACGGCCACCTCGCCCAGCGCGCCCTCGAGGCGATGGTCCCCTCCAAGGAGCAGTTCCCCTACACGATCCGTGTCGTCAGTGAGATCATGGAATCCAACGGATCGTCCTCGATGGCTTCGGTCTGTGGCGGGACGCTGAGTCTGATGGACGCCGGAGTGCCCATGAAGGCGCCGGTGGCGGGCATCGCCATGGGTTTGATCACCGAAGGCGCCGACTACTCCAAGTACGTGATCCTCAGCGATATCCTCGGTGAGGAGGACCACCTCGGTGACATGGACTTCAAGGTCGCCGGGACGAAGAAGGGCATCACCGCCTTCCAGATGGACATCAAGATCGCCGGCGTGACCCCTGAGATCATGCAGAAGGCGCTCGCCCAAGCCAAGGACGGCAGGATGCACATCCTCTCGATCATGGAGAAGACCCTCGCCGCTCCCCGAGCGGAGATCAGCGAGTACGCGCCCAAGATCCTCACGATGAAGGTCGAAGAGGAGAAGATCGGTGCGGTCATCGGTACCGGCGGCAAGACCATCAAGGCCATCGCCAGCCAGAGCGCCGCCGAGGTCAACATCGCCGACGACGGGACCATCACGATCTACGGTCGCAACAACGCCAGCGCCCAGTTGGCCAAGGATTTGATCAAGAGCATCATCGAGGAGCCTGAGGTGGGACGCATCTACCAGGGCACGGTGAAGCGGATCATGGACTTCGGTGCCTTCATCGAGATCCTGCCGGGCAAGGAGGGGCTCTGCCACATCTCCAAGCTCAGCAAGACCCGGGTACAGAGCGTCGACGAAGTGCTCAAGGTAGGGCAGGTGGTGCCGGTCAAGCTCATCGAGATCGACCGACAGAACCGCCTCAACCTCAGCTACATCGACGCGATCGGCAAGTAAGGGGGAAGGTGATGGCAGAGCGGGAGGTGAAGGTGACGATCAAGAGCCTCAGGCCGACGGCGCGTCTTCCCCGCTATGCATCACGCGGGAGTGCCGGGGCGGACCTGAGCGCCGCCCTCGATGAGGCTCTCGTCATCGAGGCCGGAACGTGGGCGTTGGTGCCCACTGGCCTGGCCATGCAGCTCCCGCCGGGCTTTGAAGCGCAGGTTCGCCCCCGCAGCGGCCTTGCGCTGAAAGCCGGCATCACGGTCCTCAACAGCCCCGGTACCATCGACAGCGACTACCGCGGGGAGGTCTGTGTCATCCTGATCAACCACGGGAGGGAGCCGTTTGTCGTCAAAGATGGGGATCGGATCGCCCAGCTGGTCATCAGTGCCTGTACCCAGGCGAATTTCACGCTCACTCCTGCATTGGATGAGAGTGGACGAGGCGGCGGAGGGTTCGGTTCTACAGGAGTTTAGCTTTGGCACCAAGAGGTCGTCATATGCTGGTGTATCGCCACAGTGCACGGGAGTACCTGCTCTCGTTCGTCGTGGCGTTCATCTTTTTCTTCTTCATCTTCTTCATCAACCAGATCCTCCTGCTCGCCCAGAAGATCCTGATCAAGCAGGTGGACTACCGCTCGGTCCTTTCTCTCGTCCTGCTCTCGGTGCCGCAGTTTCTGCTCTACACCTTCCCCTTCGCCTCGCTGACGGCCAGCAGCATGGTCATCGGGGATTTCGGGGCGAACAACGAGCTCTTGGCGCTGCGCAGCAGCGGCATCTCGCTCTTTCGGGTCTTCACCCCGATCATCGCCATCTCACTCCTCTTCAGCGCCCTGACCTTCTTCACCGCCGATGTGTTGATCCCGTTCAGCGCACGGGAGTACCGCTCACTCTACGCGGAGTTGATGCGGGACCTCCCCACCCTGGAGATCCGGGCCAACGCCACCAACACCATTGGGAGCCGCACGATCACCAACCGCGCCGTCGACGGGTCGCGGATCTACGACTTGGTCATGCTGGAGCAGGAGGGGACCCGCAGCGGCCAGGTCATCACGGCCCCGAGCGCCGAGATCACCGTGGCCGATCTCTCCGCGCTCATCTATCGCCTCGACGTGGAGGAGCCCACGATCCTCAAGAGCGAACAGGGCTCCGGGTGGACCCTCTCCACCGCCGACCGGGCCACGGTGATGCTCAACTTCAGCGGTCAGGTGGCAAGCCTCGCCAGTGCGATGCCATCACAGCTCTCCATCGCTGAGCTCAAGGAGATGATTGCTCAGCACAAAGAGATCTTGCAGGGCGATCAGGAACGCCATCAGCGGAAGATCAAGGATGTGAAGGAGCAAATCCAAGCCTTGGGGGAGGGTGGGTCACCTGAACGCCGCCAGGCGCTCGAGGAGAACCTCGCCGATTTGATCGCCTATCCCCCGGTCAATTTCTACCACCGGTATTACCGGGCCGAGCTCTCCAAGAAGTATGCGCTGAGCGCCGCCTGCACCCTCTTGGTCCTCCTGACCTTCTCCCTCTCCTTCTTTCGCCTCAAGCACGGACGGCTCATCGGCTTCGGCCTCTCGATGCTGGCCAGCGTGCTCTACTGGTACATCCTCTTCTTCTCCCAGATGCAGATCTTCGAATCCTCGCTCCCCGTCGAGCTCTGGATTTGGTTGGCCAATATCATCATGACGCTGTTCGGCCTCATCGGCATGATCCGGACGAGGCGCCTATGAGGGTCATCGACCGGTACAACATCAGCAGCATCGTGAACACCACACTGGTCACGCTGGCCCTCTGTACACTGATGCTCCTCTCTGTGGACCTCTTTTCCAACCTCGACTCCTATATCACCGGCGAGGTCCCCGCCCTCGTCATCATCCACCTGACGATGCTCTCTGTCCCGCAGGCGATGATCTTCGCCCTCGGCCCTTCGTTGCTCTTCGCCGTCTCCTATCACCTCTCACAGCTTGAGGCGAACAACGAGATGATCTGCCTCTACGGCTGTGGCCTCAGCTATCGGCGCATCGTGATCCCGATCCTCTGCATCGGTCTCCTCTTCTCGCTCTTCCAGTTCACCATCTACGAAGCACTCTTGATCCCCTGCCAGCTCAAGCGCAACACCCTCGAGGATGATCTCTTCGGCCTGCGCAGCACCTACGACAGTCGCAACATCACCGTCGGCGACCCGAGCGGCAGGTACGTCGTCTGGGCCCGCCACTACAACGACCGCGAGGAGTTGCTCAGCCAGGTGATCTTCATCCTCCTCGACGAGGAAGGGGCCCTTGAGGCCCGCATCGACAGCGACCGCGCCCGATGGGAAGAGGAGCAACGGCACTGGGTGTTCGAAGGGGTGCGCATCCAGCGGCCCGACGTCGCAGGAAAGCAGGTGGAGACCGTTGAACAGGCTCAACTCGCCCTCGACCTCTTCTCCCTGGAACCGTCGTACTTCAAGAACATCAGCGACGACATCAAGACGATGGAGATCGGCCAAGCCATCCAGTACCTGTCGGTCATCCGGATCGTCGACCACGATCGCTACACGCCGTTGGCCACCGACTTCACCAAACGGTTGTTCGATGCGCTCAACCCCCTCCTGCTCGTCATCATCGCCGTGGTGATCAGCTACCGCTACAAGAAGAACATCCTCCTCTTCTCCATCATCACCGCCATCAGCATCGCGGTGATCTACTATGTGGTGCAGATGCTCACCCTGATCATGGCCCGCCAAGGGGTGCTCGACCCTGTGTGGGCTATGGTAATTCCGATGATTGTGCTACTCTTGGTGGCGTTCGCCGAACGGGCGATCCTCAGGGGGAGATCATGAGCATCTTCGTACAGACACATCAGGACAGCACCAGCCGGGCACGCCTCGGCCGCTTGACGCTCGGCCATGGGGTGGTGGAGACCCCGGTCTTCATGCCGGTGGGGACCGCCGGGACGGTGAAGGGGATCCTCCACGAGCATGTCGCCTCCATCGGGTACGACCTGATCTTGGGGAATACCTACCACCTCTACCTCCGCCCCGGCCTTGATGTGCTCAAATCCTACGGCGGGCTGCACGCCTTCTCCGCCTGGAACGGGAACCTCCTCACCGACAGTGGCGGCTTCCAGGTCTTCAGCCTCACGGGGCTGCGCAAGATCGAGGAGGAGGGGGTGGCCTTCCAGAGCCACATCGACGGCAGCCGCCACCTCTTCACCCCGGAGAGCGTGATCGATACCCAGCACATCATCGGCAGCGACATCGCCATGGTCCTCGACGTCTGCACCCCTCCCTCCATCGATCATCGCAAGGCGCGTGACGCGATGGAGCTCACCCACCGCTGGGCTCAGCGTGCCCTCGACCACCGCAACCAGTTGAGCGAAGATTTCAAAGGCAAGCTCTTCGGCATCGTGCAGGGCAACTTCTATGAGGATCTGAGAAGCGAGAGCGCCGCCTTCTTCAACGAGATGGCGTTCGACGGCATCGCCATCGGCGGCCTTTCCGTCGGTGAGACGAGTGAGGAGTTCGCCCACTTCCTGGCCCATACCGCCTCCCGCATCACCGATGAGAAGCCGCGCTACGTCATGGGCATCGGCAGCCCCGACTACATCCTCGAGGCGGTGGAGAACGGCATCGACATGTTCGACTGTGTCCTCGCCACCCGGATGGCGAGAAACGGCGGCCTCTTCACAAAGGATGGGGTCATCACGATGAAGAAGGCGATCCATAAGTTCGACAAAGGACCGGTACAGGAGGGGTGCCCCTGTCCGGCGTGCACCACCTACAGCCGCGCCTACCTGCACCATCTCTTCAAGGCCGGCGAGATGCTCGGCCCCATGTTGGCGACCATCCACAACCTGACCTTCTTCCATACCTTCCTCAAAGAGATCCGCCACGCCATCGCACAAGATCGCTATGCGACATTCAAGAGAGAGTACCTTGGACGATTCTACGCGAAATGATAGAGGGGGACGCAACAGCCTCATCATCATGCTGTCCACCCTGGCAAGCCGGCTGCTGGGGGTGGTGCGCACCCGCGTCCTCGCCCAGGTCTTCGGCAGCGGCAGCACCGCCGATGTCATCAACTTCACCTTCAACATCCCCAACAACTTCCGCAAGCTCTTCGGGGAGGGGGCGGCCAACTCCGCCCTGATCCCCGCCTTCAGCACCCTCTCCATCACAGGGGAGAAGGAGACGCGCCAACGTCTCTTCGCCCTCCTGTGCACCTACCAGGTGATCCTCTTCATCCCCATCGTCCTCATCTCCTATATCTGGCGTGATGGCATCATCGCGCTGCTCAGTGATTTCGACCGGGAGCAGATCGTCCTGGGCGGCCAGCTCCTCGCTCCCTTCATGCTCTACCTGCTCTTCATCAGCCTGGCGGCGATCTTCAGTGGGGTGCTGCAGGCCCACCACCGCTTCAGCGCCGCCTATCTCTCCCCGCTCTTCTTCTCGGTCGTCGTCATCACGGGCGTGCTCACCCTCACCCCACGATTCGGGGTGATGAGCATGGCGATCTCGACCGTCGGCGGAGGCGTGCTCCAAGCCACGTTCACCTATCTGTCGCTGCGCCGGAGCGGCTATCGGATGCGCATAGCGCTGCGGGGGCGGGGGACCCCGCTCTTTGCGGTGCTCAAGGCGTGGCTCTTGGTCTCGTTGGGGATGCTCGCCCAGGTCATCACGCAGCTGGTCACCTATCGCTTCGCCTCCGCCCTGCCCATCGGCAGTGTCACGGCGCTGGCGAACTCGACGATCTTCTACCAGACCCCCTATGGCATCTTCTTCAACGCCATCGCGGCGGTGAGCCTCCCGATCCTCGCATCATCATACGCCTTGGGTGAGAAGGAGCGCATCGGCCGTGTCACCGGCAATGCGCTCTCTGACCTCGCTGCCCTGCTGGTGCCCAGCACCATCATCCTCTTCTTCCTCAGCCGGGAGAGCGTGGCCACGATCCTCCAGACCGGTCTCTTCACCCACGAGAGCGCCCTCCTCACCGCCCGGGTGCTCTGCGGGTACCTGCTCTTCATGACGCCGCTGGCCTTCTATGCGATGATGCTGCGCCTCGGCTACAGTGCCTCCCGGTACCGGACGATGACCGTGATCGTCATCGCACAGAACCTCCTGGACATCGCCTTGATGTGGCTTCTCATCACGGGAGGGGTGGGCATCCTCTCCCTGCCATTGGCGAACGGCATCTCGACCATCCTGGGGTTCGTTATCCTCTCTGTGGTGCTGAGGGATCTCTACACCCCGCTCTTCGATACGAAATTGTTCCTCTCTCTGGTGCGTATCGCCGTCGCCAATCTTCCCGTCACGATCGCTCTCTTCATCTACCATCACAGAGGATTCGATTGGTATGAGAGCGGCTCGAATCTGAAGAACCTGGCCATCCTGGCCTCCCTCGGCATCACGGCCTCTCTGCTCGTCCTCGCAAGCTACCGCATCATGAACATCCCCCTCGCCGGTCTCCTGAAACGAAGGGGGGAGGGGGATGGGAATACAGAGGAGGCGTGATCAGAAGTCGGTGACGCTGATCTCCTTGACGGTGAAGTCATGATCGATGTCGTTGAGGGTGAAGGTGAAGCGTTCATTCACCTGATGGTTCACCAGGGAGCGGCCGAAGGGAGCGCTGATGTTGATGATGTTCTCATCGGGGTTTGACTCCCACGGACCCATAATCGTATACACGACATCCGCATGCTTCTTATGATCGTACAGCACCACCCGGGTACCGAAGCCGATCCTGCTCGGATCGACCTTGTCGCTGGTGATGACCGTGGCGCGGTCGAGCTCCTCGGCCAGCCGGCGCAGCGTGTTGCTGAGCAAGGACTGCTTCTCCTTGCCGAACTTGTACTCGCTGTTCTCCCTGAGGTCTCCCATCTCACGGGCATTCCCGATCTCACGGGCTACCTCGGGCAGCTCGACGTGCTGGATGTGCTCGATCTCCCGCTTCTTGGCATCGAAGGATGCCTGGCTGCAGAAGAGCCCGGTGGGGATCCACCCATCCTTGTCCGGCGCCGCGGTCTCGTCGAAGAAACGGAAGGAGGGGAAGCGCTCGCTGATGGCGTGCTTGACCTCGATCTTCCGTCCACCGCTGAGGCCGAAGACGTTGGCCACCAAGCTGTAGACCTTCTGGGCGTGCTCCTCCTGCCCCTCTTCAATGTAGGTGAAGATTTTCTTCTCATCGAAGAGCAGGGCCATGAGGGCCTTGCTGATCTTGCGGTTCTCCGTCACATCCTTGCGGTTCTCGATGAGGCGGTTGGCGTAGTCGAGCAGCTGTAGTTCGGCGAAGAGCAGCTGTTCGTTGGTGACGCCGCTTTTTGCCCAGAGCTTCGGATCTCCGCTCTTGAGCAAGTAGAGGAGCATGGCCCTCTTATCCTTGAAGTTCTCCACGGCATCCTTATAGACCTTTGCAAACTCCGCGTTCTTCTTGTGGTGGCGGTAGATGTCGGGGATGTAGCTGGTCAGGTAGGAGGGGAAGAGCTCGGGCAACACCTTGGTCCACGTGGGCACTTCGTCGACCACATGGTCGATGAAGCTCTTCTTGATCTCCGTATCCTTGATGGCGGCGAAGATCTCGCCGATCCCCTCCGCACGCTCATAGAGCGTGTTGAACGCGAGGTTTTCCGGCCAGCTGAGGAAGTTCATGTTCTGGCGGACCACCAGGTCCTTGAGCAGGAGGTACGCGCTGAAGGTCGCATCGGTGACATCGACGATGGGCTTGTAGGCGCCGTTCTCCTCGAAGAACATATCGCTGAAGTAGCGCACCATCTCGAAGAAGAAGTCGCTCTCCACATCACCCTTGCTGGCGATGAAATCCTTGAGGCACTTGATCTTGTCGTAGATGTCCTTCTCGCTGCGGAAGACGGAGAGCTGCTTCTCCTCGTAGCTCACCGGCGTCGAGCGCAAGAGATACGTATCGGTCTCGTTGACACTGAGGTCGAAGAGGGGATTGGTCATCAGCTCCTTCTTCGCCTTGGAGAGCCAGCTGGTCCACTGGCGCGCAGCGAGGATGGAGGGGACGATCTCCGCCTTCAGCTCCTTGAGGTTGATCTTCCCGTCGAAGCTCCGCATGAGGGTCATCAAGGTCCAGGGGATGTCCTCAGCCACCTTCTCGGTGAGGCGCTCGCGTGGCAAGACGCTCTTGAGCACCCAGATATGGCCGCGGTCAAGGGCCTGGAGGCTCTTGAAGGCCATGGCGGTCGAGAGGCGTGAGCCCTGCTTGGTGCTCTGGCCGGCGAAGTCCACGATCACATCGTTCTCGTCGATGGACCGGATCCGGCCGATGCGGTTGGTCGAGTTCTGAAAGACGAAGGTCCCCTTGTCGAAGGCGATGTTCGTCTCGAAATCTTCGATGGCGTAGATGATGTCGCGGCTGAAGCTGCTGGTCAGGTGTGAAGAGTCGAGGCAACTCTTGAGCCGGGAGTGATCCTTGTATTTGAGCTTGTAGCTCTTCACCAGATTGTCGCGGGCCACGGTGTCCTCACCGTCGAAGACGAGCATCTGCTTCTGGATCGCGATGAGGGTGTCCACATCATCCTTGAAGGCGATCTCCAACTCACGCAGCAGGGCGACCGCCGTGCTCTTGCTCTCGAGGCCCACCTGCTCCACGACGCCCATGAAGTACCCGAACTCCTCGACATCGAGGAGGAGCAGGGCGTGGAACACGGTGCGCACCGAGGAGATGTCGCTCTTCTTGATGAGGCGATGGATCGCCTTCTTATAGAAGGAGGCGGCCGCCTCAAGGTCCTTCTGTTCCTGAGCGTGGAGGGCGAGCAGGCGCACGATTTCCACCTCTTCGTAGTCGACCTTCACCAACCGCTCCCAGAGGGCGAACTTCTCCTCACTCATGCCGAGGGATTCGTAGGAGGAGGCCAGAAGACGCAGTGCGTGCTTGTTTTCACCGCGGGCGAGGATTTTCTTGCAGAGCATCTCGACGATCTCGTGCTTCTTCGCCTCACCGAACAACTCGATGAGGGTGAGCAGCTGCAGGTAGTCGTCTCCCCCCCGCCGCTCAAGCTGGATGGAACCGCTGATGTACATGGCGGTGATGCTGTTCTTCTCGCGTTCGGCAAGGTGGGCATCGCACAACGTTCGTGCCTCGCTCTTCTCGTCTTCATCCAACGTCGACAGATATCCGTCGAGTTTCTCGAAGGCGGCGAGGGTATAGCCGGCTGCTGTGTTGCGCGTCCATTGCTCTTCTTTTTTCAATGCATTCTCTATCTCTTGGAACCCCATGGTTTCCTCCCGAAATTGCCAAATCCAAAACGTAAAAGAAACCGGGCAGACCGGGACATAGCCTGCTCGGTAGGTCTGAACTGACGTATACCATAGTATAGCATAAAAATCGGAGGCGAGCAATTGATGGGCGGCCCCTTTCTTGAACATGGTGCTCTGTGGGCAGGAGATGTCTCGTGGTATGACGGTGCGCTTCTGTTATAGAGCGCTGGAGCGGGGCCACCGCCATCTCAGAGCGGATTACGCAATTGATGAAGGGGAGCATGCAGGCTCCACAGGTACGGGCGAAGCGCACAATGCACGGGGAAGGGATGGCCGCCATCCATTAACACATATATAGTAGTTTTTCGCAGAAGGTCGTTGCAAAACGTCCCGTATACTGGTATAACATGACTATGACACAGCAAGCGTTGATTGTGGCTCCGAGCATGCTCGCAGCAGATTTCAGCCGGACGGGGGAAGAGGTCGCGACCATCGCAGCCAGTGGTGCCGATTGGGTCCACCTCGACGTCATGGACGGTGCGTTCGTCCCGAACATCAGCTTTGGACCCACGTTCATTTCGGATTTGAGGGCCCACAGCGACCTCCCCTTCGATGCCCACCTGATGATCGACCGGCCCGAGCGGTACATCAAGGAGTTCGTGGACGCGGGATGCGACTCGATCACCATACACAGCGAGGCGAGCCTCCATCTGCACCGCACCCTCTCCCTGATCGCCGACAGCGGCGTGAAGGTCGGTCTCTCCTTGATCCCCTCCGCCGGTGTCTCTTCGATCGCGGAGGTCTTGGATTTGGTCGATTTGGTGCTGGTGATGAGCGTCAACCCGGGCTTTGGGGGACAGCGCATCATCCCCGCGACCCTGCGCAAGATCGAGGAGCTCGCCCTCCTGCGGAAAGAGCGCGGTCACCACTATCTGATCAGCGTCGATGGGGGGGTGAACCTCAATACGGTGGCCGACGTGGCCGGGCGCGGCGTCGATGCCGTCGTCTGCGGCAGCGCCTTCTTCAACGCCCCGGACCGAGGCCAATTCGTCGCCGACATGCACAGGATGGCCGGTCGGTGAGGGTGGTCATCCAGCGGGTGAAGGACGCCTCGGTGACCGTGGACGGAAGCGTCGTCGGCGCCATAGCAGAGGGGCTGCTCATCTACTTCGGCGTGGCCAAAGGGGATGAGGATAAGGCGGCCGAATGGCTGGCCGAGAAGATCGTGAAGCTCAGGATTTTTCACGATGATGAGCAGAAGATGAACCGCAGTCTCCGTGATGTGGGGGCGTCTGTCCTGGTGGTCAGCCAGTTCACGCTGCTCGCCAACCTGCGGAAAGGCAATCGCCCCTCCTGGGATGACAGCGCGGCCCCTGAGGAGGCCGAGCGTCTCTACGATTTGTTCGTCGAGTACCTGCGGGGCCTCGTCCCCACGGTGGAGACCGGAATATTCGGGGCGCATATGGATGTACGGTATACCAATGATGGACCGGTGACCTTCGTCCTGGATGCATGATTGAAGCAATAGACGCATGGATTGTCCTTAGAGGGCGTAAGAGGAGAGCATATGGCCAAGAGCAAGGAAGGGGGAGCCCCCGTTGACCTGAAGCAGAAGCGGGAGGCATTGGAAGCGGCACGGCTGCAGATCGACAAGCAGTACGGCAAGGGATCGTTGATGAGGCTCGGTGACAGCGATGAGAGCCTGGACATCGGCTTCATCCCCTCCGGATCGCTCCTGCTCGACGAGGCGCTAGGCATCGGCGGCTACCCGCGTGGCAGGGTCGTCGAGATCTACGGCCCCGAGTCCAGTGGAAAGACCACCCTTGCCCTGCATGCGGTCGCCGAGGCGCAGAAGGCCGGCGGCATCGCCGCGTTCATCGACGCCGAGCATGCGATGGACCCCTCCTATGCCAAGAAGCTGGGGGTGAACATCGATGAGCTGTGGATCAGCCAGCCGGACAGCGGCGAACAGGCCCTCGAGATCGCCGAATCACTGGTGCGCAGCGGAGCGATGGACATCATCGTCATCGACTCGGTCGCGGCCCTCACCCCGCAGGCGGAGATCGACGGGGACATGGGCGACAGCCACATGGGGCTGCAGGCCCGTTTGATGAGCCAGGCGCTGCGCAAGCTCACCGGCCTCTTGGCCAAGAGCAACACGACGATCATCTTCATCAACCAGATCCGGATGAAGATCGGCGTGATGTTCGGCAACCCGGAGACGACCACCGGAGGAAACGCCCTGAAGTTCTACGCATCGGTGCGCATCGACGTGCGCAAGATCGAGACGCTCAGCCGCGGAGCGGATGACATCTACGGCAATAGGGTGCGCATCAAGGTGGTGAAGAACAAGGTGAGCCCCCCCTTCAAGAAGGTCGAGCTCGATCTCCTCTTCGGCGAGGGCATCAGCTACATCGCCAGTGTCCTCGATGCCGCCCTGAAGTACGAGCTGATCGACAAGAGCGGGTCGTGGTACTCATACAACGGGGAGAAGATCGGCCAAGGGCGGGAGAAGACGTTGGACTTCCTCAAGGACAACCCCGATATCGTCTCCACCCTCGATACCCAGCTGCGCGCCATCATGTTCCCGCCGCGCGATGAGAAGAAGGTCCAGGCTGAGTAACGCCCTTTCTTGCCATCTTGGGCGCTCCCGGCTATACTGCCGGTGTAGGTGAGCAGAGTGCAGAGCAGAGAGAGCATCCCCGCCCGGAGCGCGGATGGCAAGACGTTTCATACCCCGATCTTCGAAGGCCCGTTGGATCTTCTGCTCTTCTTGATCCAGAAGAGCGAGCTCAACATCTACGATATCCCCATTGGTGACATCACCGACCAGTTCCTCGCCTACCTGGAGGAGTCCTCCGAGGTCGAGCTCGGGGACCTGACGCAGTTCTACAAGATGGCGGCCGACTTGATCTACATCAAGAGCCGGATGTTGCTTCCCGTCGACCTGGAGTTCGACGAGGAGTACCAGGATCCGCGCCAGGAGCTGGTGGAGCGGCTGCTCGATTACCAGAAGTTCCGCAAGTACACCGAGCTGCTCACTGGCACCAATACCGGAGGGGAGCTGTACATCAACCGAAAGAGCAGCGCCTTCCGCCTTCCCTTCGGTGATGAGGAGCTCTTCGGGGAGGTGGGGATCGCTGACCTCCTCTCCACCTTCAACCGCCTGATCACCCGGATCTCCCCCTCCAAGGTCTTCAACGTCTACGAGGAGGTGACGGTCAACGAGAAGATCACGCTGATGAGCGAGTTCTTCGAGGAGCGTGACTACATCACCCTCGAGGAGTTGATCACCGATCTTGGCAGCGTGGCCCACATCGTCTGCGCCTTCATGGCGATCCTCGATGCGACGAAGCTCGGTATGATCATCCTCACGCAAACGGAGAACTTCGGCCCGATCCTCATCAGGCGCCGTGACGGCGCGTGGGAGGAGAACTTTGATGATGTGTGGGATGATGAGGATGAGGAGTACATCCCGACAGCCACAGAGCCCATCACGCAGGAGGAAGAGGAGGCGTTCCTCGCCGAGGATCTCGAAGGGGAGGAGTATGAGTGGGCCGGAGATGAAGAGGTGATCGACCTCGACAAGGAGGAGGAGTAGTGGCACCGAAGAAGGAACAACAGGAGACGACGTTGCTCAGCGCCGATGCGCGCCTGGTCGAGGTGATCCTCTTTCTGGAGAATGAACCGGTGAGCTTTGAGAAGCTCTTGAGGATGACGAGCCTCACCGAGGAGCCGCTGCAGAGCGCCCTTGCAGAGGTGAAGGAGCACTACGGCCGCCACATGCACGGCCTCGATCTGGTGGAGAGCCATGGCTCGTACCACTTCCTCCCTTCACCCGACCTCAACGACCAGCTGCGGTCGGTCTACGGCAGGCGGGTGGACCGCCGCCTCTCGCGTGCGGCGCTTGAGACGCTCTCCATCGTGGCGTACAGCCAGCCGATCACCCGGCGGGAGATCGACAACATCCGGGGGGTCAGCAGTGACTCCATCATCCGCCTCCTGCGGGAGCGGGAGTACATCAAGGTGGTGGGCCGCAAGGATGTCATCGGCCACCCCTGCCTCTATGGGACGTCACGCAAGTTCCTCTTCGAGTTCAACCTCGAGTCGATCGCGGCGCTTCCCAAACTCAGTGACATCGACCGACAGCGGTTTGAGAAAGAAATGCCTGAGAAGGAACAATCATGAATATAGAATATCCGATCCGTTTGAACTCATTCTTGGCCAAGAGCGGCTGTGGGTCGCGGCGCTCCTGTGAATCCCTGATCCAGAGTGGTCGGGTGAAGGTGAACATGGCCCGGGTCACCGACTTGGCCACCAAGGTGGGGGCCGAGGATGTGGTGATGGTCGACGACGTGCCCGTCGAGCCGGTGGAGCGGGCCTTCTACTACGCCCTCAACAAGCCACGTGGCTATCTCTGCACCAACTGGGACCCCAACGAGAAGCTCTACGCCCGCGACCTCATCGACACTCCGGCGCGCGACCTGCTCTTTCATGTCGGCCGCCTCGACCGGGACAGCGAGGGCTTGATCATCTACACCAACGATGGCGATGTGGCGCAGAAGATCACCCATCCGTCCACTGAGATCGAGAAGGAGTACATGGTGCGCACCGACCGCCCCGTCCAGCGGCGGGACATGGAGGAGGCGCTCCGGGGCCTCTCCATCGACGGGGAGATCTACACCATCAAGCGCTTCGAGCTCTTCTCACGCCAGTGGACGCGGATCATCCTCACCGAGGGCAAGAACCGGGAGATCCGGCGGATCTTCGAGGCCTTCGGCTACGAGATCAAGGAGCTCATCCGCCTCAGGGTCGGGTGCATCGAGCTGGACAACCTGAAGGTGGGGCATTGGAGGACCATCAGACGCGAGGAGATCCGCGCGTTGCTGCGTGGTGAGACCGAACCGCTTCGGCGGAGGAGGGAAGGGCGATGGTAGTGGCGATCGATGGGCCGGCGGGAGTCGGCAAGAGTTCCATCGCGAAGATGGTGGCGGATCGAAGCGGCTTCTCCTACCTCAACAGCGGCTCCTTCTACCGCGCCTACACCTACATCCATCTCAAAGAGGGTGGGGATCCGGGTGACCTGGAAGGGTTGCTCGCCCGGGCGCGGGAGACGGAGGTCGAGATCAAGGACGGCCACCTCTTCCTCGACGGCGAGGACATCGAGAATCGGCTCCACACCGCAGCGGTCGACCGCCATGTGGCGGCCATCAGCGCCTCTGTGCCGCTTCGCTCCTACGTGAACGAACAGCTGGTGAGGATCGCCGAGAAGAGGGATGTGATCGTCGAGGGACGGGACATCACCACGGTGGTCTTCCCCCATGCCGAACTGAAGATCTTCTTCGATGCCAAGCCGGAGGTGAGGGCGCGAAGGCGCTTCCTCCAGCACCCCGATGGACAGAGTTTCGAGGAGGTGTTGGCTCAGATCATCGCCCGTGATGAAATCGACCGGAACAAGCCGGTCGGGGCCCTGGTCGTCTCTCCCGACGCCTTGTATGTCGATACCTCGTACTTGACTATGGAACAAGTTTGTGAGAAAGTGTTATCTGCTATTTTTGCGCGTAAAAGCGATTCTAAATAGGTAAATTAAGGATCAGGAGAAATCAAGTGACTGAAGAACAAGAAATGGATGAAAAGATGACCAAAATGCAGGACATGCTGCAGGAGGAGTATCTTAAATCTCTTGATGGAATCGAAGACGGCCAGCTCGTGGCCGGTACTGTTGTCCAGCTAAACAACGAGTATGTATTCGTGGATGTCGGTTACAAGAGCGAGGGACGCATCTCCCGTGATGAGTTCACCACGGAGCCCGAGGTCGGTGATGAGGTCAAGGTCGTCATCATCAACAAGGAAGGGAAGGGTGGCCAGATTGTCGTCAGCAAGAAACGGGCTGACTTCAAGGAACGGACCGACGAGCTGAAGGCTGCATCAGAGGATAGGAGTCCTATCCTGGGCAAGTTCGAGAAAGTGATCAAGGGTGGCTTCGAGGTAGACCTCGGAGGCGAGTACAAGGGATTCTGCCCCCTCTCAAAGGCTGACGTGGTCCGTGTCGAGGACCCCGAGACGCTGATCGGGGTGACGGACTACTTCATCATCGACAAGTTCCACAGCGGCACCCGCCTCAAGAGCGTGGTGAACCGCCGCGAGTACTTGGACCTGAAGATCAAGGAAAATAAAGAGAAGTTCTTCTCCACCGTCCAGATCGGCGACGTCGTCGAGGGCGTGGTGAAGTCATTCACCTCCTTTGGTGCGTTCATCGACCTCGGTGGCTTCGATGGACTGCTCCACATCAACGACATGAGCTGGGGACACGTGACCCGGCCCAAGGACTTCGTCAAGAAGGGGCAGGTGGTCCAGCTTCGCCTGATCAACATCGACCCCGAGACGCAGAAGATCAACCTGAGCCTCAAGCACATGCAGGAGGACCCCTGGTTCAACTTCGAAGGCAAGTACAACGTCGGCGATGTCGTCAAGGCACCGGTGACCAAGATCACCACCTTCGGCGCCTTCATCGACATCGAGCCCGGCATCGAAGGGCTCGCACACATCAGCGAACTCTCCTGGACGAAGCGGGTGAACAACCCCAAGGAGATCCTCGATGTCGGTGATGTGGTCGAGGCGAAGATCCTCGGCTACGACTTGGACAAGAAGCGGGTCTCCCTCGGCCTCAAGCAGCTTGAGGAGAATCCTTGGGACACGATCGAGGAGAACTACCCGGTCGGGAAGTCCTTCTCCAAGCCGGTGGTGAAGATCACCAACAGTGGTGCGTTCGTCAACCTCGAGGAGGGGATCGATGGGTTCCTCCATATCGACGACATCTCCTGGACGAAGAAGATCAAGAACATGAGCTCCTTCTGTGCAGAGGGCGATGTGATCGACGTGGTGGTCATCCGGGTCGAGCCGGAGAACCGGCGCATCCGCCTCGGCGTGAAGCAGCTGGAGGGCAACCCCTGGCAGACCTTGCGCCACGATTATCCGAAGTTCAGCACCATCAGCGGTGTGGTTACGAATGTCACTGACTTTGGTGTCTTCGTGAAGGTCATCGGCGATATCGAGGGCTTGATCAGCAAATTCAACCTGGTCGGTCCCGATGAGGAGTACACCGACGAGGTCTTGAAGAAGTTCAACGTCGGTGATCCGATCACCGCCATGGTCATTGAGGTGAATCCCACGACACAGAAGCTCAGCCTGTCCATCAAGGAGATGATCAAGCGGAGCCAGCAGTCGGAGATCGCCAAGTATATCCATGCCGATGACGACGGAGACACCTACTCCCTCGCAGACATGATGCGATACAAGGATGAGGAGAAGGAGAACAACTGAGGTTGACCTCCATCCGGCAGGCGGCAATTTCGCCGCCTGCGATCATACCTTGTAGGGAGAGATGCAATGAGTGACAATAAGAAAGAAAAAGACCAGCTGACCGGTGCACAGAAGGTGGAGGGGGCGCTCAACCACTTCCTTTCCAAGTACATGAAAGTAGGGATAGTCGTGTTGTTGGTGCTGGTTCTGGCCTTGATCGGTCTCGGTATCGGGACGTCGGTGGCCAAGAAGAAGCAACAGTCCCAATTCAACTTGATCGACCAACTGCAAACCTCCTACCAGGAGCTCGCCGTCAGCGACATGGACATCGTGATCGCCGCCTCGCGCGACGCGATCATGATGGTCGAGGGCGAGTGCGACGAGATCTCCGAGGCCGACATGCAGGCCGCCCTCGAGTTCGGTCACCAGGCGGTGCAGGACACGATCACGCTCATCGAGAAGATGCGCGAGTTCGCCGGCGCCGAGAAGTGGCCGCACGAGGCCCCCGCGACGGACGAGAACCTCATCCGCCGCGTGCGCGACGTCGCGCTCGCCGGCGTGCGCGAGGCGTGCAACGTCACCGAGAAGCACGCGCGCTACCAGAAGTTCGCCGACGTGAAGAAGGCGACGGTCGAGGCGCTCGCGGCCGAGTTCCCGGAGCGTGAGGCCGAGATCAAGGAGG
>ENA-UOUL01000948-UOUL01000948.1-bioreactor-metagenome-genome-assembly--contig:-NODE-948-length-45393-cov-30.633198_pt1 | contig 45393 bp, 50 predicted proteins | sample MGYA00249838_ERZ747220 | MGnify/ENA primary metagenome ERZ747220 (study PRJEB28778, sample SAMN05720191) | bioreactor metagenome | isolation source: Anaerobic biogas reactor | place: USA:Washington... | reverse complement strand
GGGGTGATAGCAACTTTTCCTTAGATTTACCTATGAGTGCGCCGTGAATGAGTCCACCGTAGTAGCGGCAGCAATCCACAGCCAAGGGGTGTTTATGAGTGGTGCAGCTGCTTCTACCGGACTTCTCTATCACTTCTAGAGGTTGGGATATGTAAAATAGTGGCACTGGGGCCAGACGCATCAGGGAACCGTTCCCGGCAGAGTATTCATCATCTGGTCCGGGATAAGGTTCGCCTGTCCTGGCAAATGTGGTGATGGCTTGTCGGGTGGTATTTCCTATATCAATACAGATGCCATTACTACTCAGATGCCCCTCCTGGCACCACTTTAAATACCTGGTGAGCTGATCCACTGGGTCGAAGTCTCCCTCCTCGGCTAGGCTTTCGGCAAGGCACAGGGCCATACTAGTGTCGTCGGTCCACATCCCGGGTAATAGATCAAAGGGCCCTCCACCTATCATGTCTGTTACTTGCTGGAAAGTTCCAGGATCTGTAAACTCCAGGGGAACACCCATGGCGTCTCCCACTGCTAAACCTATTATCGCTCCGTAAAATCTGTCCTGGATTTCCTCCCTGATATCCTTTAAGCGAAGGAGCAGGTTCAGGATAACCCCCTGGTCAATCATCCTCCCCATTAATCCCTCATTGAATCTATCTGCCCGGATGATGGAGGTGAATAACTTCTGGATTATGGTAATATCTGCTTGATTAAGAATTTCCGGGTCATTGATATATTTATGAGCTTCATGCGTCCATCCTGGCCAGTCGAAGGATTGTATCATATTTTCGTGATACAGATCCTTATAAAATTGGGATACCATACCTGAGTAAGAAGCAAAGGGAATGTGTGGTGGTTTATCAACGATCTCGTAGAACTGGTTAGTCTGGTCCTGGAAGTAGGGTAAATACTCCAGCAGTCGATCAATCCCGTGGATAGTGGGAATCTTCTGATTCATTGTTAACTCCATATATCCTCATTTATTATTAACCTTTACAAGCGGTAGCTGCGCCTCTGCCGGTAACTGGACAGGTCCTGATCCAGATCATCCTTACTGAAAAAGGCGGCATGAATCACTTGATCCTTATAGACCAGAGAAGAACCCACGCTATGATTACCTTCAAAGCGGTAGTCCACTCCATAACCCACCGAAGCGTGTTGTTCCTCGGTTGAAGCTTTCACATCCTCCAGGAAACTCCCCACCAGTCCACTTATCTCCTCAGATGAGCTACCTTCCCTTAAGATGGCCTCCATGGAGTAGCTTTTCACCAGCTTCTCATGGAGGAGGGAGTAGGCCTGTGAAGAGGAAACCAGATCCAGACCAACAACTTCACCATCCAGCACCACCAGTAAACCCTTCTGTCCGGCTTGTGATGGAAATGACTCCAGGTACTCGTTAAGATCCCGCATCCGGTTCTGGTACACATCCCGCATGGCCCTGGTTTCGGATTTCACCTTGGCTTCATCGGATAGGTCCTCTATGGCGTTCCATACTGCTCTTTGATCTGACCGGTATTCTCCACTGACGCGTAGTGAGTGGCATACCGTTTCCAGGTTGCTGCGGCGGATCCGGTGGGCAGCCACCACACCAGAATCCTTAAATTCAGGTGTGGTGTATCTCCAGCGTCCCTGTTCGGTGCAGCTAACCGGGATCACAGTCTCACTCTTCTCCTTCAAAAGTATAGTGGTGTTCAGGACCCGGTTCTGCTTGGCCCCGGCCAATTCCTCCCCATCCAGGATCAGAACAGGGATATCGGCATGGTTTTTTACCTTGAGCTCCGGCACCATGCCCTGCTGATCAAGTTCGGTGATGGTGATGAGGTTGGCCTCCATGGCCTCCTTCAGTGTAAGGTAATCATGACTGTCACCTGCCGTGAATAGGGGGATCACTGACATCCCCCCAAATTCCTGAACTTTCCCCAGTTCAACTTCTCCTATGAAATCTGCCATAATTCCATCCATGATATAATCACCCCAAAAATTAATCATAACACCCTTTGTCGAGTGCCAATCATTATATTAGGGGACTTAGTATATAAATGTTTATGTTTATTATTGAATAATTAGTATAGTATCATGACTATAGACTTTTTTTAGAATCTATCTATAAATTTGATGACGAATTAATGTTAAATATGGTGATGTCAGAGTCTTAGAAATATGGGCTAAATTAGCCCCTGAAATGGAACTACTTAGATATCAAATTCTCCAAAATTTAGAAAAATGAATCAAATTTGCAAAATATGCCTAAACTGATCAATCCATATAGGGTAGACGATCTAAATACACCAGTTTCAGCAATTTTCTAGAACTAGCAGAAACCCAATTACACCCTACTTCGTAATATCAAGGTTTAACGAAGTAAATTCTATCAGGTTGTGATGGTGAAATTTTCTAATAATTAAAAACCAACAAAACCTGTGTTTTTTTATCGTATGGGCTTATGTGCTGATCATTTTATGCACAATTCGCAAATTTTAATTTCAGATCCCAATTTGGGCGAAATTGGTCATCGATTTTTTCATAATTTTATCTTTTTTCTATAGATTTTTCATTATTCCATGTCAATAGTCCTTTGTAAATGAATATTATTGATATCAGATATTTTTTCCTATCTATAACATTAAATAATTTATTTGTTAATATAAAATTTATACTTTTATGTTTAAATTATAAATTTGTATATAAGTTATAGTATAATATAAAAAAAATGGCATTTAGACACGATAAAAATGCCAATTTATATCTTAGACATACAATTCGAAGATGATTTCTGGATACAAATAACAGGATTAGAGAAAGTAAGCGAAAAGTGACAAACCATAATTAGATGTCAGAAAGTACGCAAAATAAGAAGTTATAAAAATATGATATTTTTAAAAAACCGATAAGTTTCATTTAATGTTAAATGAATTAAGGCTAATCTTAGATTTAGAGGATATATATTCTGTGATTTGGAGTAGGATACAAATCAAGCAATGAAATTAAATGTTATAATGGTTATCAATCAAATCTTGAATTTTAGTTTCTATTTCATTTCTTTTACGGGAATTAAGATGAATGTTTTTATATTGTTTATATCTTGAAATAAGTTCTTCTCTGAGTAGTTGTTTAATTTGTCTTTTGGTGGCATTGTTAGAAGGTAATTCAGAATCAATTCTTATCCTGTGCCGTAATGCTGCAATTGGAAAATGATGAGTACCCCAACATCCTTCTTTATAGAGGAAAAATAAGATTTCACGTCTGAGTTTCTCCTCATAAGTGTATTCATCTTCTTGCGGCATTAATAACTGTTTTATCAAACTTATATATAATAATGTAAATTTATTTTACAATAAAAATTCAATGATAAGTTTATATTAAATAATATTGTAAAATAATTATACACCCTAGTGAAAAACTAAAATTGGGATGGTGTAAAAAAATGCTAAAAATTCTTTTTGGTAAATGTCCCCAAGTTAAAACTTTAGATTTCTTATTATCTGCTAGTGAAGGCAAGTTTAATAAAACACAATTAGCTAATGGTTCTGAAATATCTAGACCAACATTAGATAATTTTATAGATGATTTCATAAAATATGGATTAGTAAATAAGGATGAAAATAACTATTTAATGTTAAATATGGAGTCAGAAATTGTTAAATCGTTCACAAGAGCTAATATTTTGTTAGCTATGGCAGAAGCTGAAATTCAATCAAAATTACATACTACTCAAACAATTGAGTACACGGAAGAAGAATTAGATGAATTAGTGGATGATCTTTTTGATGAAGAAGACTTAACGGAAGATGAATATCAAGAAAAAATAGCAGAGCAAGAAGAAATATTAGTAAACAAAAAAGAACATGGACAATTGTTGAATTTTTATCATGAAAACAACATCTATTATCATAAAATGGCTAAAAATATAGAAAAAATCTTAAATGAAACCACAAATGATATTTTTGAAAAAATCTCAGATGTTGTATTCGATGCAGAACAAAAAGCTTCAGAAAAATTAGACGAAGAATTCACTATATATTCAGATCCACATAAAAAAATTGATTACAATTTGGAAGTAACCCATCAAAAAGGAAGTATTTAAATGCCTAAACCTGAGAAAATTAAAGAAAATCATTTAGTAATAAAAAAAGATTCAGAACAAACGTATGTTACTGGAGTAATAGGAGGATCAAGTCAAGTGGATATAAGACTAATATTATTAGAAAAAGAAACATTTACTGATGAGAAAGGAAATATTATTATAAGGGATATATCTAAACGTCAACTTGTTATGTCTCCTCTAATAGCAGCAAATATTGTGGAAGTTCTACGGAAACAGTTAAAAATTATAATTGAAAAAGCGGAATCTCAAGAAATAAAGAAGGATAAGTCTCTCGATTAATTTTTAATTTATTTTTAAATTTTATTGTAAAATATTTAAGATTTTTTTTTGCCTTGATTCCTTCGATGCCAAATGAAGCACTCTTTCAAACATACTCATCTTCAATATTGATGGAAATTTTTCGTAAAGCTTCGATTGAATTAGGGTCTTTAAGTCCGCGGAGGCAACCTATAGCTTTTAATTTAGCTTCACTATCTTTAGAAGAACTTAAAATGTTTATATTATAATTTAAAATTTCATCTGCAAAATATTCAGGTATGTTAGGTTCCATATTTTCAATATCTAACATAGTAATTCTTCCAATAATTCTGGAGTCAAGAAGTTTTTCTTAGATAAATAAGAATCAAAAGTTTTTTTAATAACAGAATCCTCATCATTTGTAAGATTTAATTCAGCAACCATCTGATTAGTTTCATTTTCATAAAATTGCCAAGAAATTGCATTTGTTAAAATACCATATTCAACATCAGGTGCTTTATCCAGGTATCTTAAAAGCTGTTCGCGTATTTGTGGATTATTAATATTTTTATTGGATTTTTTGATTTCGATTAAAGCTTTTCTACGACCAAAAACAAACAGAGCTAAATCGGGCCGATCTTTCGGAGGTACAGAAGGTTGTGGTTTAACTTCAAATGGATCAAAAACATTCCAACCATTAAAATAAAGAATCCCCTGAATGATTGATGTAATACCTGATTCCCTGATTCTATTAAGATTTTTATTTCGAATAATCTCTAAAATTATATGATATTCCTCTTTCATTATAGAATTCACCCTGGGAACTTAATCAAATATCTTTAATTGACTAATTATATGGATTACTCTTTATAGTACTTTGCTTTTAAAATAACGAGATAATTATTTATTGAAACAAATTTTATATCATTTGTATGAATAATAAAGAGAATCTAGTAGTCCTTCTTGATTTAAATTATACTTTAGTACAAAATTCAACCGAAAACCGTTATACCAGACCATATAAGAAGAAAATAAGACATGAAATATACAGGGAATGGCTAATACGATTGATTGAAGATTATTATGTTATCCTTATCACAGCCAGGCCAGATTATCAGAAAAAAGAAACCATATCCTCTATGAAAGAAAAATTGGAAGGGTGGATGCCAACTGAGATGTATTTTCAGGAGGAGAATGATATTCCCCCTGTAGCTAAAGAAAAACTGTTACTAAAATATATTTTCCCTAAGCATGGTCGTCAAAACAATTATCTAGCAATCGAAAGCAACCCAAAAACAAAAGAAATGTATAAAAAGTATGGAATTAAATCTGTATCAGTTTATGATGAAGAAGGATTAGAATTAAGGAAAATATTGCAGCAAGGAGTTTAAAATGAAAGGAAAAATTTACTTAATTCAAAATGATGCTGAGTTGATTGAGATGGAAGAAAAAGAATACGAACAAGAGATTTTACTTCAGAAACTTTTAGCAGATTATCCTAATTTACTCGCTGGTGAGCAAATCAACGATTCTAATCCCCGTCGTTGGTTGCTTATTTCTAGAGAAATAGATGTACCAACCCAAGAGGATACTCTTGGCAGATGGTCAGCTGATCACTTATTTCTAAATCAAGGTGCTATTCCTACCATTGTAGAAGTAAAAAAAAGTAGTGATACGCGTATCAGGAGAGAAGTTATAGGCCAAATGTTAGATTACGCTGCTAATGCAGTTGTTTAGAACTTGGGCTCTTACTCTCAGGTGGTCCATTTGGTGTCCTTCTAGTCAGCTTAAAGATGATGCTTATCTCATGAATGATCAGCAAAGGTGGGTATCAAATATTATCCTCGACTTAAACCCTTTTCTTATACCACCTACATTAAACTTTTAAATATCAAAAAAGACATGGTCATTAGAAATCTAAATAATTCAGGGGTAGGATGTCTCGTATGAAAGTGAAGAATCAGAAATTCCGTAAGATATGCATGCTAAGCATTCATGGGTATTTTGATCCGGTCCCGGAGTTGGGTAAAATCGACACGGGTGGACAGGTTCTCTACGTCCTGAACATTGCTCGTTCACTGGCTAAAGATGGTATCAATGTGGATATTTACACCCGCTGGTTCGATCCTGATAAAAAACAAATTGAAACCTTCCCCGACACCCCCAACATTAGGATCATCCGCATACCCGCCGGAGGATGGGAGTTCATCCCCAAAGAAAAAATATACCATGTACTACCTGAACTAGCCAAAAATATGATTGGTTTTATCAATGATAATAGCTTAAATTATGATCTTTTCCATGGACATTACGTGGATGGGGGTATTGTGGCCTTAGAGATGGCTGATGCTTTTTCCAGGCCCGTCTACTTCACTGCCCACTCCCTGGGGGCCTGGAAGAAACAGATGGTGGGGGGAGACCCAGATGAGATGGAGCAGAAGTATAACTTCCAGCACAGGATTTCTGAGGAGCTGCGCATATTCCAGTCGGTTACAGGCCAGACAGTTACCAGTCATGAAGAGATGGCTAAGATAGAAGAGTTGTACCATTACAAACCTAAAAGGGTGGAGTTCATCCCTCCCGGTGTGGATGTGCACAAGTTCCGGCCCCTTAATCCCGGTGAAGAGGAAAAACAACTTGATACTAAGCTTCCAGATAGATTTATATTCATGGCCAGCCGCACCTCCCGGGCTAAGGGACATGACTTACTCCTAAAAGCATACGTAGATGTCCTGGAGGAATTTAAAGACGTGAATCTTGTTTTTTGTGGAGATATCCATTGCCAGGACCTGGAGGGATTAAAGGTTCTATCAAATATTAAGAGCATAGTGGAGAAAAATGAGCTGAAGGAACATGTGAAATTGTTAGGATGCATACCCAACGATCTACTGCCTGTTTTTTACAGGAAAGCAGAAATATATGTCTTACCAGCCAGGTTTGAACCCTTTGGCATGGCTGCCCTGGAAGCCATGGCCTGCCAGGTGCCAGCTGTCATCTCCCAATATGCAAGTATACAGGAAAACCTATCAAACGGCGAGGACTACCTGAAAATCGACCCCTACAACACTCAGGAACTATCCAACACCATAATAAAACTCCTGGAAAATGAAGAACTCGCCCGGAAAATAGCAAAGAAGGGACGAGAAACAGTGGTGCAAAATTTCAGCTGGGAAGCTGTTGCCCAAAGATTTATAGAATTTTATAACCAATCCACGGGTTAAAAAGCATTAGAGCCGGATAATCATTAATCATCCGGATGATAAAGTACCAGGGGAAGGGATTGTTTTAAGTAGGAGAGGCTATCTTTGGTAAGGTCCTGAGCAAATATTACAAAAAGAATTGTTGAGGAATGCATATATCTACTAACACAATTATATCTGATACAAATCCTAGGAGTTAGTAAGATGGTGTACTGTGAAAAATGTGGGACTGAGATTTTAGATAAAGCACTTTACTGTTCAGAATGTGGAGCAAAACTAAAATCGGACGATGATGAAACAGCTAATGAAGGTGAAACACTGCAGGAAATGATCCATGCAGCCTGGAATAAGGGTACTGTGCCGCCCCGCAAAATACTCTGCTTCACTGAAGAAAATATCTACATCCTTGAAGGGACCTTTCTCAAGGGAATGGGGGTGGGAATAGGGCTGGTGGGCTTATATCTGGAAAAGAAAGACTCCTCCGAAAAGGAAGAGATAGCTCAAACCACCGACTTCTCGAAATTAGCTGCCCAGGATCCAGACGTGGTGATCATTCCTTACCAGGAAATCATGAAACTGAATATGGGAAAGAAAAGAATGCTACTGAACCCCACAATAACCATAAAAACCACCTCCGAGGATTACAAGTTCACAGTAATGGAGGGAAAAAAATACAAACAATACCAGAAAACCCTACCCGCCCTTCTCGGTGATAAGGTGACTGTAGAATAATAATTGGTAGGGGAGTGGTTGGAAAAATCAAAACTAAATAACATTACCCCTTCATAATCAAAATCCTGTTCAATACCCTCTTTTGAATTTCTTTATTTTTTTCTTCAGTTAAGATATTAAAATCTGGTGAATTCCTGTTTTTAGGGAAATCAGTGTGTAATATGCAATAATCCGAATTTTTCCAAACTTATTCAGGACATAACTCTCCTGAAGAACCATATTTATGATTACAGGTTTTCATTTTTCTAAAAAACACAGTATTTATTTATAAATTTGTCTTCCAAGAATAAAAAAAATTAATAGAACTTTTTATCCAGAGTTGGTAAATTAGAGAAAACTTTAAATATTTTCCATTCACTTCCGAGCTAATGATGCAAAGATAGCCACTACACTCAGTAGCACGGAAATGATGAAGGTTACCTGTATGCTGGTTAGGAGGGCTGGGTAGTTTTGGGGAGTGAACTGGACGGCTCCAATGTAAACGGCGAATACTATTAGGATCAGCCCCATCCCGAAGGTCTGGCCTAGGAGTCTCATGGTGCTTAAGGTGGCTGATGCCACTCCGAAATATTTTCTTTCCACGGATCCCATGATGGCGTGGGTGTTGGGGGCGGAGAATATCCCGATTCCTATTCCTATCACAGCTAAGCCAGCTATTATAACATATAAACTGGTTTTTTCTGTTAAAAATGCCATGATCAAGAGTCCCATGCTTATAATGGCCATTCCCAGTGATGCCAATCTTCCAGGGTCGAATTTATCAGATAGTTTGCCTGCGAAGGGAGAGATGACCACCATGAAAAAGGTTTGAACCACCACAAATAATCCAGTTACTTCCGGATCCAGTCCTTTTATGTACTGTAAATATAGGCTCAGCAGAAAGCTCACAACAAAGGTTGCGATGTAGGTTATCAGGGTGGCCAGGTTGCTGTAGGCGAATCTTCTGTTTTCAAAAAACAATTTAACCTCTAAGACTGGATGTTCAACCCTTAATTCCCATATAACGAATCCTATAAATCCAACAATGCCTAAGATTACCATCACTATACCAAATGTCCCGGTGATGGTTGAGAATCCTATTAAAACCAGTGAAAGCATGATGATGTAGAGTATTGTTCCCCAGTGGTCCAGTTTTTCATCCCTGGATTCTGCCCATTCCCCTGTCATCTTCCACCAAACCAGTACCAGTACCAGTATGCAGAGGGGTACGATGAAGTAGAATATGCTTCTCCAGCCCAGATACTGGGTTAAAAAGCCTCCTAGGACTGGCCCTAAAACCAGTCCAGTGTATCCGGCCGTAATATTTATCCCTATGGCTTTACCCCTTTCCTGGGGTGGGTAGACAGATGTTATTATGGCCAGGGCAGTTACAAATATCATGGCACTGGCAACACCCTGGAAGGCCCTGGTCACTACCAGGAACTCAGCTGATGGGGATATGGCAGCCAGAAATGTGGAGATGGTTAATATTATAATACCATAGGTGAAAATCCTTTTCATCCCATATATATCCGCGATTCGGCCAAAGGGAACGGCAAACATGGCTGATGTTAAAAAATATGCGGTGGTGATCCAGCTTAAAAGGATAGCGTTAACAGCTAATTCATTGCCTATGCTTGGAAGAGCTATGATCAGGGAAGTGCCCATGAATGGGGTTAAGAATGTGGCCAGGGTAGCAATCAGTAAAACTACTGTTTTGTTCATTTCTTGGGCCGGGGTGTTCGGCTCCTGCTCCATCTTTGCTCCCATATATATAAAATAAATGGTTTCATTTATAAATATAGCAGTTACAACCTAGAAGGTCCATTTGAATTTCCCAGGAGGGGTTGGTAGAATGAACTATAAAGAAGAGGCCCATGCTTTTAAAAAGATTTTTAAATTAAAATATGAACCAATAGCTATTTCTTTTACAAACGACGATGTTTCACTAGGCAGATATGAAAAAACAAGCATATGTAGGGCATTAAAACATGCTAGTAGTGGAGAAAGTTTTCTAATTGATAAAACTGTCTCTATCTGCCCTGGTGGTAGTCAATACTGTGGTTTCAGCCCACTTCATGCTGGGAAAAAGAAGAGAAGGGTGCAGAAATTCCTCACCAAGGGGGAAAAGCTTACCAGCTCCATTGTAACATTTGAGCGGATGCAGAGGTTAGCCATACCCCCAGCAACTGACCTGGCAGATAGAATTCTGATAGGTCCCTTAGAAAGGGCGGAAATTCGTCCGGACATGATTTTATTCCTATGTAATGGTGAACAGGCTTGTCGCCTAATAACATTGGACACCTACTGGGATGGCATATCCCCTGAACAGCAAATAATAGGTGCATTATGCTATTCAGCTATAGTCTACACCATAATGAGTGGAAACACCAATATGTCCCTGGGAGATTGGACTGCCAGGAGCCACCAGAAGTTTGAACCAGATGTCATATTCTTATCAGTACCCTACGAACGCATAGATAATCTGTTAAAGGCCATACCACACTGTTCTGCAGGGGATGCCGAAGCCAGGATACCTGAAGAATTCCAAATAGATTGAACAAAACCCCCTGACCCTGATGACACTAAGACCATGTATCTTACTGGCAACCACCTTTTATCCTATCGAATAAGAACCGTGGACTGAGAGAAGGAATTAACGTACATAGCCCTAGGGTAAGTGCTGAATCCAGCAATTAATTTAACTAGACCCCTAACCTGGACCCATAGGGTATGAAGGTCCATTGAAGTGTTCCGGTAAGAGCCCAGTGATTAACAGAATAGCGAACTATCTACTCCCTCTTAAAACTCCTTTTAGTACGCATCTCCTCCAGGTTATCCACTATCCGGGCTAGTTCACTAGCGGGGATGCTCACCATGACCTGGTCGGGTCGGATGTCCATGTTCTTTCGTGACCCGGTGTCCCCGAAGCCATAGGTAACCTTCCCAGTCAGGTAGGGGAGTGCCGCCATGGTACTGCAGATGGGACCGGAATCTGCTCCCAATCCATGGGAACCGGAGTCGTAGGCATTGGCGTGTAATATCTCCATGGCCTGCTCCGCGTTGCAGATTATGAAGATCACATCGGGATCAAATTCTGCCTGGTTTAAGGGGGCGAAGGTTACGGCGTTGAAGATACCTGGATCCACATTAACGTTGTGCCTCCAGGATCGCTGCACAGCTGGTATATCCCTGTAGACCCCCCTGGGAACTAGGAAGGAACCGCTCTGCATGTTTTGGGGGAATTCACGTTTATCCCTAAGACCGGTGTAACGGGCCCCGCCCATACATTCCTCTTCCTCGGCTGTGGCATAGAAGACCTCACCCTGCATGGCCCTGCTGAGTTTGGTGCAGAACCTCGACTTTCCCTCTTCCTTTTTAATGTTTCTTGGCTCCCTCACCGACCATTTGATGGCTACCGGCTCATTTTCCAAGTCCAACAGTTTTTTTAACTTTTCCCCTTCTTCGGTATACATAACACTCCCCTACCCATAGATGGTTCAGTACCATTACAATATCACTACTAAGCAATTGTATCCTAGGGGATGATTTAGTTTTCGAATAAATGATCCAATAGTTCTCTGGTATCATCACCCTAGTACCAGTTAAGAGACCAGTTTTGTGTCAGATATTTTCCTCAAGCCACACCCCCTCCTCTACTATTAATAATAATCTCCAAGGACAATATATATTGATAAGGTAGAAGATGGTGATAAAATGCCAACGGTCCATGTAAACGTCTGGAAAGGCTTCAAAGAGGAAGATGTGAAATTTGTGATTGAGAATATAACCCAGGTCTTTGTGGATCTGGATATTCCAGCCCATGCAGTGGAAGTTTTAGTACACGAAGTACCCCAATCCCACTGGGGTATTGGCGGAGTACCAGCATCCGAGAAATTTAAAGATCTTAAAATACCAGGCTGGGACCAGTGAAGCTTTATTAAAGGCATCCACTAGCTGGGATGTTAGCCCAGGGGATAACAGATACATTATACCCCCTTGTAACTTCCTTTTTCTTTTGTCCAGGTGAAACTTTTTATCACAGCAAAGATAACTTTATAATCAGCCAGTTTAGTTTTAATTAGATTTCCAGGATAAACCACTGGTGGAGTAAGATTTTATGTCCCTTGAATTTAACCTCCGATCAAAAGTGTACTGGAAGAGGATGGCCTCTGGCATTTTTCTAGGATTTTGCAGCGCCATAGGGGCCTTTATTTTCATTGTACTGGTGCACCTGGGCCAGAAGGTTTTCCTGCCCTATGATTTTAACAACTGGGCGCCCTTCACAGGGCCATGGTGGATTGTGGCCTTAATGACTGTAGCCGGCCTCCTGGTGGGGGTTATCCATCGTTACACCTCTGCCCAGCAGTTGGATGCCTTTAAAGCCCTGGATGAGGGATGCCTGGATCCTGAACCCGTGCCCCCATCCCTTCTCACCTCCTTCATATCCCTCCTGGGTGGTTTCAGCCTGGGACCAGAGGTGCCCTGCGGCTTTCTGGCAGCGGGGCTGGCCACCTGGTTCTCCAATAAATGGGGCATGGACCCGGACACCACCCGGATCAACGTGGCAAGCAGTGTAAGCGGTGCCTATGGTGGGATATTCTCCTCACCCTTTGCCATGATACTCATCCTCTTAGAATCCAAACATCGCCAGTCGGTTCAGTTCTACGGCACCCTCTTTATCGCAGGGATGGCGGCACTTGTTGGTTTCATCATCTTCTACACCCTGCAGGGCTTTAATTATGCCAGCCTACTGGGCCTTCTAACTCCCCCTAAATATGACCTGCGGCCCTGGCACCTGGGGGTGAGCATCCTCTTAGGTATCCTCGCTGTTCCAGCTGCCCTGTTTTTTGTGGTCCTTTTAAAAATCTCGGGGAGAATCATGGAGCCACTCCAGGAGAAGCCTATTCTCCGCTCTACCCTGGGCGGTCTCTTCCTGGGCCTGCTGGCGGTGGTGCTCCCCACCACCATTGGACTGGGAAGCAATCAAATGCCACTGGTCACCTACCAGGCCGCGGAGATCGGTGTTGTACTCCTTCTAATTTTCGCATTGGCCAAGATGCTGGCCTTGAGCAGTGCCCTGAGTTCTGGATTTATTGGCGGCCCCATCTTCCCCCTCTTATTTGTTGGCTCCTGCTTAGGCGCAGCCCTCAACCAGATCTTCCCCCAACTCCCCCTAGGCTTGGCACTGGGCTGTATGATCGTGGCCATACCTGCTGCCATCGTACCCATCCCATTGTCCCTGGCAGCCATCGTCATCATCGTCATTGGCCTCCCCCCAGTGAACATCCTCCCCATTCTGGTGGCGGCCCTGGTTTCCTTCACCATCACCAGGGGACTTATCATGGGTGGTAAAGAATTAGAAGAAGCTTAGCTGGGTTATTGTAAACCAATAGAAATCTACATATATCCATTACTTAATCCTAGACCTGTGGATACAGGGTTCTAGTTCTGTTCATATAGAACCTTCCATCCCCAGAGCTTGCTATGGTTATGGTTTTACTGGCAGTGGATTGGGAAAAGAAAAAGCTATATATGTATACGATCCCACAAACAATGGTACCAGGCAGGGGTTCCCGAGCGGTCAAAGGGGATAGGTTCAGGGCCTATTGGTGTAGGCCTTCGAGGGTTCGAATCCCTCCCCCTGCACTTATTTTTTACAGTAACAGGGCACGTTATCTTCAGAATCCACAGAGACTGCTAGCTGACCCAGGGTAGGGCACTTACCTCTAACTAGGTTTATATTACTTGTCTATGCTTTCCTGGCAGGGCTCTAGTGGGACCATGAATCTGTGCATAATTCTGTGGCTGGTTTCATTCATCTCCAGGACTGGGTTCCTTCCATTTTCCCCGGCACCAGGGACATTTTATCTAGATTCAGTGATTTCATAGTACTATAATGAACGAATTGCTCATCCCTAAACCTGGGCGTACTCCTCTTTAAGCTTCAACCAGTCCACCTTCCCTATGAGGGTGGTGGGCAGCTCCTCCCTGATCTCGAACTCCCGGGGAACACTCCAGGTAGCCAGGTACTCCCGGCACAGCGACATGATCTCACTTTTGATCCTATCCGTATCGGTGTATCCATCCTTTAACACCAGGAAGGCCTTGATCTTCTCGATCTGGTACTTATCAGGGACACCTATGACACAGGAGAGGGCCACCGCTTCATGGCGGTTGATGACCTCCTCGATCTGGGTGGGGAACACCGAGTACCCGGAACTTTTGATCATGCGTTTGATCCTGGACCTGAAGTAGAAAAAGCCATCCTCATCCATGTAACCCAGATCACCGGTATGGCACCATTTAAATCCATCATCATGGACCTTCAGGACCTTATCAGTCTCTTCAGGGTTGTTGTAGTACTCCAGCATGACGGTGGGGCCGCTGATGCAGATCTCTCCCTCTTCACCAGGGGCAAGGTCCTGGGTGGTGCCCACCTTAACGATCTTGTACAGCATATCAGGGAGGGGCACACCCATACTGCCCAGCCGATCATCGGCGTGGGGAACCAGGCAGCTCACAGTCACGGTCTCCGTCAATCCGTAACCCTCCTGCATGGTTACCTGGCCCCCCCTTTTCTTCATGAACCCGTCGAATTTCCTTTTAAGTTCCACAGGGACCGTGTCACCCCCGGCAAAAACACCCTTCAAGCCATGGAAATCGGATTTTTTCATCTTCTTACTCCGGAGCAGGGCCTCGTAGAGGGTGGGTACTCCGGCAATGTAGTGGGGCTGGTACTTGGCAAACTGGTCTGCGAAGATGTTGGCGTTGAATTTAGGGACCAGAATAGAACAGGCCCCTACACAGATGGGCAGGTGCACACAAATGGTGAGTCCAAATCCGTGGAAGATGGGGAGGATGCACATTATCTTATCCCTGCTGATTTTTCCGAATCTTTCATCGTTCAGGTGGGCTAAACATTGGATGACCAGGGCGTTGAAGTTATGGTTTGATAATAAAACCCCCTTCTGCACCCCTGTGGTTCCGCCTGTGTATAATACCACGGCACCATCTCCACATTCTTTTTTACTCTCCACAGTTCGACTGGACTGGTAACCAAGTTTCTTGAATTTCTTCCAGGAGATGAGCAGGTCGTCCTGGTTGTACCTGATCTTCGGTATTTTATGGCCCTCCATGGCCCAGAAGCTCATGCTCTTCCTTTTACCCAGGTAGTCGTTGATCTTGGCCACAATGATCTTCCGGAGGTCCAGATTTCCCTGTATCTTCTTCAGGTTGGGATAGGAGAAGTTGCCAATTAGAATGTACTTACTCTCCACATACTCCAGGTAGAACTCAATCTCTTTAGGGGCGGAGAGGGGGTGGATCATGTTGGCCAGGGCCCCTACCTGGTTAATGGCGTAGAACATCACCACCGCATGGGGAGTGTTGGGCATGCAAACCGTTACCGAGTCTTTTTCTGTCACCCCCAGTTCTAAGAGTGCCCGGGCACAGTTATCCACTTCCTGGATGAGTTTCTTGTATTTTATCTTCTTACCCATAAAGTGCAGGGCCACGTGCTCCGGATACTGCTGGGCAGAATCCACTAACATTTCATAGATGGTTTTATCGGGATAAACCAGACTGGATGGAGTGTCTTTATTGTAAAACTTTAACCAGGGCCTGTGGTAGCTTAATTTATCCTCGGCCTCCTGTATGAGGGGTGAAATTTTCATAAAAATCATCTAGATGTCTACTGGGAACTGTTCTAATTTTTTTTCTAGTAGTTGGGGGTTATTTAATATTTCCTTAAATTCATTCATGGCCTTGATAAAGTAGAATCCATCACTGATACGTTCATCTATGGTGGTGGAGATTTCAACCACATACCTTTCCACCAGTTCCCCTGATCCCGGGTCATAGAGTCTGTCCTGGTGAATTTCTCCCAGGCAGATGAAGACCGAAGTGGTTCCCCGGTTGTACAAGTGGTGGTAGGGCACACTTTTCAGTCCAATACTCCCCAGGTTGGTTACAAATACACTGGCATGCATGGGGTCGGCTTGGTAGATGGTATCCGGGTAGTGGCCCAGGTAATTTAGAAGATCCAGAAATCCCAGTGAGAGTCTGACCAGTGGCTTGGGAAGCCTGGCAAAGGTGTTCAGTATATCGGTAGCATCATCGGTTTGGCCTGTTTTAGCCACCTTAATCCCCTTACTCAATCTGGATGACACTGCCCATAGGGTCTCATCCCGGTTAAAAGATTCCTTAACAATGGTTTCTTCACCTTCTTCTGTGAATTCCTTTTTTGCTACAAAGGCCACCTCGATCTTCTTTCGCTGATAAAAGTTACGTCCAGCTATGAACCGGTTTAAGTGGGGTTTGAGGGTGAAAAGCCGGACCAGGGCTGCCATGAAAACATGGAAGTAAGTTATCTTGTCAACATCTCCATCCAGGGTTTTAACGGGATTCTGATGTAATTCCTGGTTTTTTTCCTCTACGTACCCTACGAAGTTGGTTACATCAATTTTTTCCTTAAAGTATATGGCTGAAGAATTCCTGGTGGTCATTAGATGGGGGATGAGTTTGGTGAAGGAACTCAGATCCTTCAAAATCCATCCATCCCCCCTATCCCCCCTCCTCTTGTCCCGGGGATAAGATGATCCTTCTCTACTTTCCTTGGACATAATTTTCTCCCTAGACTCCTATTGATTAAAGGGATTTAAATATTAACATCACACCAGTATTAGGGCTGGTTTTTAAAAAATTTCATTAGCACCAAGATTGCATAATGTATAATATCAAGACAATGGTGGGGGTAATAGTATGCTGGACTTTGGTATAGCTGACCAGGCAGAGATGGAGAACTACACCACCCGTTCCCTGAAGGAACTTGCCCCGGGTGATGAGATAGAGGGAGAAGTAGTGGTGGGTGAATTTAAAACCATCCCCATGGGTAAAAGGGAGGTGGCAGAATTTTATGTGGTGATAACTGACCATGAAAACCATCAAAAGTGGGTCTGTGGGTTCACCACTCCCTACTCCCCTGAGACCGATGAAATATACGGCGAAAACAGGGGCCTGTTTTACACCTTCATAGACAGCCTCAACCACGTGGTGAACCACACCCCCCTTAACTGGCAGGAGAACTACTCCGTTAACTTCACCCAACTCCGTAGCCGGATTAACGAGTACATCTCCACCATCAGGGTTAAAGCTGTGCCTGCCTTTAACCAGGAGGACATGGTGAACCTGGAGGTCTTAAGTGCCAGGATCCATTCCACATCCAAAAAAAATGGCCCGGTATCTATCTACGACGTAGCCATGGAGGATCCCATCATACTCATGGCCTACACTCATCTTAGAAATAAAGGTGAAAGGAGAACTGTTAAAAATATAAGATTCGAATTGAAGGCCCTCCTGGACGATGAGAAAATCACGGAACACGCCTATCACACCGCCCTGGATGAGCTAAAAATAGTAGAGGATGAGAAATAGAACTCTATACCTGGTTTTTTCTAGTTTCCACTGTCCATCATAAGGCTTTTCCCTTCCATCTTCAGGTAGGCACCGCATTCCTTGCAGAACAAGTTGATACCTGGATTCTTGTATCCGCACTGTGGACAGTTGATGTCCTCAAAAACGTTGGCCAAGTTGTACACTACTTCCAGTCTTCCCCCGCATTCACATTCATCTTCAAAGTCATCAGGTGATTCATCTGGTTCCAACTTGTAGTAACCTCTGCATTTATCGCACACTAAATATCCCATTGGTTATCCCCCCCATTTTTCATAACTGATGGGCATAGCCCACCACAGGATATTGTTGTAAACAAACAATGTTGTTGTTTATGCGTGTCATTATATATATAGATATTCAATATCCTTCAACCAGTGACCCTGGAGATCCCAGTTATCCCTGGCCAAGAAAAAGTAATAGTCTCCAAATTTATATGTAAACTCGGTATATCCAGGTTTATCAGTCCTGTTTTGGCTTTACTGTGCCCGGCCTAGATGAGCTTCTTCTTTACTTCCAGGGGTAATGGATGATCCTGGCAGTGCTCGAAGATGTACCCACAATCGGTGCAGCGGATGATGCCCTGGGAGCCAGAGGGTACATGGCGCACGTAGTCGCTTTCATGTTCCTTGGTTTCTTCCTTGGTCATTTTTTGGGACACACTTTTATTTACACAGCCACATTCTGGGCATTTTTTATTGAGTTCTTCAGCCTTCATTTTTCTAGAAACCCCCATACTATGCAAATAGTTTGGTATTATACGAACTGTATCTAATAGTACGAACCTATTCTATTTATAGTTTATCATCCCCACTATCCTGAAAATATTAAAAGTCCATCCTCTAGCTGAAGGGCCAGGGAATGTTCCTCCCCCCTATAGGATTTAATTATCTAATAAAATCATTGCACCCCATCCCCTTCCTTCATAGTATCTACTGTTAATTCTAGAAAAAAAATCAGCCCATTATTTATGGCAGAGTATATAACTCTAAAAACACTGGAGGCCGGATAAGAGTGGAGTGCAAAAGTAAGATGGTACTGTGGACCGTGGTGAGCGGCATGTTCCTATGGTCATTCGGCGCTGGTATCGTCAACATCTCCCTACCCACCATTGCCCAGTACCTGGATATCAGCACCTCCACTGTTTCCTGGGTTATAATTATCCACCTTTTGATACTGGTATCCTTATTACTCATCTTCGGACGTTTGGCTGATTACCTGGGCCAGAGAAACATCTTCATGTGGGGAGTGCTGGTTTTTACCATCTCCTCCTATCTGTGCGGCCTGTCCCAGGAATTTAATAACCTAATATTCTTCCGCCTGGTGCAGGGGGTGGGTTCGGCCATGCTACTGTCCGTGTCTCCAGCCATGATAACCCTAAGTTCCACCATTAAAAACCGGGGCAGGGCCTTTGGTTACATATCCCTGGCCACCACCCTGGGTCTTTCCACTGGATACCTGGCTGGAGGTCTGGTCACTGAGCACCTAGGATGGAACTGGGTGTTTTTTTTAAACTTACCCCTCGGAGCTCTGGTGCTTATTATGTCCCACCTCTACTTACCAGACATATCAAATAGTGCTAGTAAAGACCGGTTCGACTTTTTGGGGGTCTGTTTATCTTTCACATTTTTCCTGTCCCTGATATTGACCCTGGAAACCCTGGAAATAAATCCCTACCCCTTGGTGGGTTTTTTAGTAACCCTAATGGTGGGATTCTTCTTCATCTACTGGGAGTTCCACCACCCCCATCCCCTCCTGGATCTTCGCCTGTTTTTAAATCCCCACCTCATCCAGAGCATATTAAGCGGCTTTCTAACCACTCTGGTATTAACGGGGACCATCTTTCTGGTGCCCTTCTACCTGGAGTTGGTTAAATCCTACCCTACCGATCTAGCTGGTCTTCTGGTATTTGCCTCCACCCTCCTGGTACTGGTGGTAGGACCCCTGTCTGGTTGGCTCACTGATCAAGTAGGGGCTAAGTTGGTTAATACCACCGGGGCTCTGGTACTCCTGGGCAGTCTAGTCCTACTGTCCCTGCTGGACCAGACTGTGGGGCTGTTGTTCATATTTACAGCCCTAGCAATCCGGGCCCTATCGGATGGTATCTCCAATCCGGCCAACAGTAAGATGGTTATCAGTCATAGCCCCCCAGGGATGGAGAGCTCAGTCTCCAGTTTGTTAAACACCGCCCGTTATCTGGGCCTGGTGATGGGGGTGGTGATCTTTGAAACCATCTTCAACATCACCATCAGCCACCACTCCCCTAGTCTGGAGGCATCAAGTCAGGGTGCCCTGGAGCTAACCCTCCCGGCAGCAGCACTGGTGGATGGCTTCCATGCGGCCTTCTACCTGGGAGTGGGGATATCAGTTCTCATTATCATCTTCACCATCATGGGCCGGGAGAACCGGGAAGTCCTATAAGAATCGTAAATCGTAGAGATCATCAGTGGAGGGTATGGTTTCCAGGTATCCCAGGCTCTGCTGAAGCTTCATGAACCTCTCCATATTCATGGTATAGTCAGGATCGGGGTGGTACTGGAAGTTCACATGTTTTAATGCTTCTCTTTGTATCTGGAGGCTGGTTCCCAACTTCTCCGAGACGATCCGGGCTGCATCTTCGGGGTGGTTTTTCAGATAAAGGGTGGCCTCCTGGTGCACCTTTAAAAACCGGGACAACCGGGAAGGATCTTTCTGGATGAATTCCTCCCGGGCCACTATAACACAGCAGGGATGGTTATCCCACCACTGGTCAGAGTAGGCCAGGATTTTTCCATCACCACTGATATTAGCCGAGGATACATATGGTTCCCAGGCTAGGTAGGCATCAATTTTACCATTTTTGAGTGAGGGAGGCATCAGGGGTGTTTCCAGTTCGATGATTGATAGTTGGGTGGTACTAAGATTATTAGCTTGCAGTAGCTGGTGGAGTAGTACATCCTGCACTGAACCACTGCGGGGAATGGCCACAGTTTTATTCTGCAGGGCCTGGCTAAGGTTACCCTCAGTGGCGCTGGGTATTACCAGGCCACTGCCCTCGGTGTTCACTGTAGCCACCACCTTAATCCGGGTACCATTGCTCCGGGCCATGGTCACCGGGGCTATGCCACAGTATCCCACATCTACCTGGCCCATTTTCATGGCCCTGATTAGGTCGGATCCGCTGCGGAAGGGAACCAGGCGCAGCTTCAAGTTGGCCTTCTTATACATCCCGATTTCCTGTGCTATGAACAATGCTGAATGGTGGTTGCTTGGCAAGTACCCTACAGTTATGGTCTCATCCTCCACTTGGAGGTAATGGTAGGTGGCGTAGGAGAGAACTATCATCATAGCCACCAGTCCACCCAGAAATAGTTTGCTGTGGCTGCATTTGAACTTCATAATCCTACCTCTATTTAGGGATGGAGTTTATAAAGGCTTATCCTTTTTTTTCCAGGTATGGGTAAAGGATAAGAACAGATCCATCCACACTATTTACTATGAAGATTCGTAGGGACAGCAAGTTCCTAGAGACAAATCATTACCAGACTGCGGGTATAATCTTGATGGTGGCGTGCCTCCAGTTTATACTGGCCGTGATGCTGGCTGAGACCCAGTACAAATTCTACAGCACATCCCTGAACACCCTCAGTGACCTGGGAGCAGTGGCTGGATACTCGGCCATCATCTTCAACCTCAGCATCGTTGCCCTGGGGATCATGGGATTGGTGGTGGTGTACCTGATATCTAAAAGTGGCAGCTGCCCCCTGTTCTCCGCCTGCCTGGCAGTGTCTTCCCTGGCAGCGGTGGGGGTGGGACTCTTCCCCACCTACACTGGCACCCCCCATCTCCTGTTCTCGGGCCTCGTTTTTCTTTTCGCTAGCCTGGCGGTTATTTTCTCCTACCGATTGGGTTTGAACCTGCCCCTGGTGGTGTTATCCCTTGTACTGGGCCTGGTTAGCCTGCTAACCCTATTCAGCTTCCTGTGGATGGGGATGGACAGTCCCCTGATCCATAGCTTGGGGGTGGGTGGAGCCGAGCGCCTGGTGGCCTACCCCATCCTAGGGTACCTGGTGGGCCTGGGCGGGTACCTCACAGCCGGGTGCAGGTAAGGGGTTTCTAGTAACAGTTCACCAGGGTCAGCATCATCATCCCGGCAATGAAACCCACCATCAGGGTCATCACCCAGATATCCATATCTTTAACCAGAATTTTTTCCTTGTTAAGGCTGAATACGAAGGGTAAGAGGGCTAAAAGGGGCACCAGGTAATGGGTGAAAACACCCACTACAGTCGCCGCCCCCACTGGCTCCCAGGATAGGTATTGGACCAGGTAAGTGCCATAGAAAACTACTCCAACCACCACCAGGGCCCCCAGTCTACCCCTAGTTTTTATCCAGGTGTAGCCTGGGTACAGGAATGTTAGCACTGCAAAGTAGATGGAATAAAAGAAGGATAGATAAGTAGATGAGTACACGGAACGTGTGAGGCTGAAATCAAATATTTGCAGGAATTTCAGGGGGATATAGTTAATGAAATTGAGGAACATTACTCCGGTCTGGGCTGGGTTAGACAGCATATAATTCACCTGCTGGGTGGAGTTAACCCCCCTTAAAAGGTAACTGTTCCCCCTCCAGGAGTTATAGGATAAGGGTAAGACGTAGGAAGTCCATGATATGGTTAACAACAGCAAACCCACTATTCCCAGTCCCCCGGCCAGGTAATATCTTTTTAACTTGAATCTGGATAGGGGCACCACCAGGACCAGGAGAGACAGGGCCATGTAGGTGACTTTACAGAAACCACAGACCAGGCACAGGGTGAAAAATACCAGGAGATGCCTCCAATCCAGGGAATAGTCTGCTGATTTGTACATGTAGAAGAAATATCCAATTACCAGTAGGGCAAAGGAATTGATCATGGCATCGATGCTAGTAGAGGCAGCATAGTAAATGGCTAGGGGTAAACAAGCCACTGCCATTAACTGCATCTTAAATATGGGTGATTTCTTTATGGCATAAGCAGAGACCAGAGCGTACAGTATCAGGTTGAAAAGCCTCCCCAGCCAGAGCATCCAAACCGCGTTCAGATCCAGAAGCTTAGCCACCTTTATTCCAACAGCCGGTGCCAGGTACCCAAAAAAGGGGTTCTGGACAAAGGCTGACTTTAACTGGCCCGGGTTATCATCAATCTTACGGGAATCAAAGTCAGTGTTGAAAACGGTTAGATGAGGGTAACTGTGTCGGTTGTGCATATCCTCCACTGATTTGATGGTCTGGTAGGTTCCAGTTGAATAATCATATTCCGGGAAAATTACTCCTCGGGAAGTCATTTCTGCCCGGGTGAAATGTTCACGTTCATCCAGCACATCCAGGAGTGGTGTTAAGAAAACACTAACCAAACCAAAACTTAAGATTACAACCAGCGCCACACGATGAAGCTGACCTTTCCTTTTAGAGTAGTAGGTGATGCAGAACGTTCCCAGCAGCGTCACCACCACCAAGAGGATTAACTCTGCCTTGGGATAGAGGTAGTTATCTAGTTTAAATAAGGAGAAAATGTAGAGGGCCAGGAAACCCAGGAACAACAGTATGAAAAATCTAAGATCCCACACATCACGGGTAAGATTTTTTAATTTTAATAGTGAACAGGATTTAATATCAATTTTCATTATTCTATTCTTTTTTGATTTAATTATATTAGCTTATTGATTGGTGGCTTTAGAAAGCCTTAAGGACCAGGGATAATAGAGAGAATGTTAAGAACCTTACTTGGTGGGGAATTTGGATATGGCCCGGAAAAAAATTGAAGACCTGGTGGTGAACCTGGAGTTTCCCCGGAGTATCAACACCACCTTCGCCGTGTTACACAAGAGCCTGAAAATCGCCTCCAGTGGACGTCACTATCTGGCCTTGTCCCTTGCTGATAAGACAGGATGGATGGATGGCCGGATGTTCCCGGATAGTGGGGTGGAGGATATATACAACAGCATACCCACCGGCACCATCTGCAGGGTGGAGGGGAAAGTTAATGAGTTCCCACCTGGATCCGGGAAGATGAACATCGTCATCAAATCATTGCAGGAGCTGTGTGAAGAAGAATACCAACTGGAGGATTTCATCGCCACCTCCCCCCATGACTGTGAAAAGCAAGTGGAGGTTATCCGGGGGGTTATCCGGGGTATGGAAAGCCCGGAGCTGAAGGGCCTGTTAAGATCCTTCTTCTGTGACCAGGAATTCACCGCCAAGTTCTACCAGGCCCCGGCTGCCATGATCCACCACCATAATTATCTGGGAGGACTTCTGGACCACTCTGTTGAGGTGCTCTTAATCTGTGAAAGGTTATGTGAGTTATTCCCCCAACTGGACCGGGACCTGCTCTTAACCGGGGCTTTACTCCATGATGTGGGTAAAATCAGGACCTACCAGTACCACAAGGTTAAGATCGAAATGTCCCGGGAGAGCGTCCTCCTGGATCATCTGTACCTCTCGGCTGATATGGTCAGGGAAAGAATGGAGAGTCTTAACTTCCCGGAGGAACTTTATCAACAGGTTCTGCACCTCATCCTAAGCCACCATGGTAAGGTAAGTCAGGGCTGGGGTTCTTCTGTTAATCCCAAGTTACCAGAGGCCATGGCCCTGCACCACGCTGATCACCTGGATGCCCGGGTGAAGGAGATGCTGCAGAAGTAGCTGGCTAAGGTAGGGTGTGCACATGAATTGTGATATCAGTCCAGCCCCAGGATATCTTTTTGGCCTACTATTGTGCCGTCCACCACCTTCCCCCGGTACATGGATGGCATAAGCTACTTTTATCCTGGTAACTGGGAAGCGAATTATCTGGGACCACCGCTGGCTGATGGGGAATGATAAATAAACTGGGGAAGATAAGGAAGCACATGTGTGCCTCTGACCCATAGGGAGTGATCCAGACCAGAGAGGAGCTCCCAGTAGAAAAGGGGTAATACACTCAAATGTGGCCTATTTGTTTTGATGGGAGTAATTCACAGCAGCTTAAGACGTTTCTATGTATTTCCAGTAGATACGCCTTTAAGGCCATCCCCTCACCCTGGGCAGCCCTGGCAGATAAAGAACAATAGGGACTTATTTAGTTGAACATCATTTCCAATACGATGATTTACTAAAAATATAAACAGAGAGAGCTAATTCCAAATAGGTTACTCGAGTTTCTTCAGAGAGTGCCTTAATTCTTTAAATGAACTCATTATGCGTCTTTTTTCGATTTAAAACCACAACGTTTATAAGTAATTTAAGTAGTGTCTGTTCCAAGAACTCAGAAAGAGTTTATTTTAAGTTTTGGGATGCGGAGGCGATACAATTTGGAGAAAAATACTTTTAGGAGTCTGCTTGCTGGCCAGTTTATCCGGGGCTGGTATGGCTGGCGCAAGTGCAGCAGACAATGTTACAGCCCCAGCACCAACTGTTAGTTACAGTCTGGTGCCAACAGAGCTACACCAACCAGGCATATCACTGAACCAATCCCTAACAACAAGTAACACCATGGAGAGCAATTCCACAGCTAGGATGGGGAACCCTGGCTCTGGTGATGAGTTGGCAGCGGCTGGTACCGCTAAAACCTTGAGCAACACCACCTTCACCCTGAGCCAGGTCAAGGACGCTGCTACCAGGGTAAATACTTCATAGAAAACCACAAACGACTACCCAACTACGTTAACATGGGCAATGGTCAGGTACAGATGTCTGATTTTTTGAAACTCCTCACCACTGCACTGCTGCAGATAAACAATGGTAAAGCAACCAGTATAACACTAGAGACAGTTAACAATGCAGTGACACCCACCGAGACAATTAAAACCTATAACATCAACAAAGCTGACTATCTGGATATTGCCAAGAGGGTGGATGCCTTTATTGATACCCAGGGAAGGTTGCCCAACTACGCAAGCAGTATCCTTGGTAAAATAAGGTCCTAACCCTGCTGGACATGTTTTCTAGGGTACTCAGTTTCCAACAAGACAACCACCCCTGCCCAACTACGTATCAGTAACACCAGGGGCAGCGTCAACCAGCACTGATATGGCAGTGCCGGATTCATTGAAAAGTACCGGGCTCCACGGCAAATTGTGAGGTGACTAATACCCAGATCCAGGCCCTGGCAGCATCCATAGTCAGTGGAAAAACTTCCAGCTACGCTAGAGCCGAGGCCATCTTCAACTGGGTAAGGGATAAGGTTGGCTACTCCTTCTACTACAACACCAAAAATGGTGCAGTGAAGACCCTCAACACCCTGGCCGGGAACTGTGTGGACACCAGCAACCTCTTAGTAGCCCTGTGCCGGGCAGTGGGAATTCCAGCCCGATACCAGCATGGGACCTGTAAGTTCACCAGTGCAACCTACGGCCATGTGTGGGTGCAGATATGGATAAACGGGGTATGGTACAATGCTGATGCATCCAGTTCCAGGAATTTCCTGGGAGTGGTTAAGAGCTGGACCCTGTCCACCTTGAAGGGCACCTACACGTCTTTGCCATTCTAGAGGAAAAAAACGTGAGGTGAGATGATGATCAAAAAAGGAATAATTGCCATGGTAGCCATTGTAGCCGTGGTGGGCCTGGTATACGCAGCCTACGATGATCCAGGAAAGGATGCCAGCAACGACTCTGAGTACATGAAGCACCCGGACCATGATAACTCCAGTGACGATAGCACCCTAATCTCAGCTAGCCTGGCTAAAAAGTTGGCAGAAAGGTACATTGAAGAACCAGGAGCAACCCCTGGCACCCCTCAACTATTAACCAGTGGCAAGAAAAGGATCTACCTGGTACCAGTTATCTATCAGGGAGAAAAAGTGGGGGAGATTGAAATAGACGCAGAAACTGGAAAAAACCTGGGAGGATCTGGAGGGGCTCCTTGAAGCTCTTTAACTAGGTTCCTTAACAATCTATTCCATCCCCCTTTATTTTTTTTTAAAAAAAATGGCTAAAGTAAGAATTTTTTTGTTTTTTCACAAATTGTTTTACAGTAGATCAACTTAAAATATCTACAGAGAACCATGAAGATCCTGTTCGTGGAGCCGCCCAAGGAATTCTGGTTTGTGATGGGCGAGTATCTGCCACCACCTCTAGGTATACTCCAGTTAGCCGCATTTCTGGAAGAAAAGGGTGACGACTGGGATCTGGAAGTCCTGGACTGTCAAGCCGAGGAATTGAAATGGAGTGGTCTGGAAAGACGCCTGGAATCTGCCAACCCAGACCTGCTCGTCCCCAGTGCCCTGGCCACCTGTAACGCCTACACCATCCTCCGCACCGTTTCTCTGGCGAAAAAGATAGATCCGGACATTAAAACTGTGGTAGGGGGTCAGCACTTCACGGCCCTGGCCCAGGAGAGCCTGGAACAGTACCCGGAGATCGATTTTATAGTACGCGGCGAGGGGGAGTTAACCCTCCTGGAGTTGGTGAGTAGTTTAGATCGGGAAAAGTCTCAACTTAACATCCCGGGACTGTCCTTCCGCCACAAGAATAAAATCGTACACAATCCGCCCCGTCCTTTGATCAAAAATCTGGATGATTTACCACTGCCTGGTTATCATTTCATCGAGGACCATGCCCACAAGTATCACTTCCGGATGATGGCCAACCGCCAGGATGGTTACGCTATGGTGGAGGCCTCCCGGGGCTGCCCATACCAGTGCACCTTCTGCTCCCAGTGGAAGTTCTGGGGAGGTCATTTCCGGGTTAAATCCCCCGAGAAGGTGGCCGATGAGATGGAATACCTCTCCCAGGAACAGGGCATCAACTTCCACTGGCTCACCGATGACAACCTGGGACTGGGCCCCCACACTCGAAAGTTATGTGACGAACTCATAAAGAGGGGACTTTCCGAGGATGTGAAGTGGTTTGTGCAGGCCCGTAGTGATGCCATCATAAAAAACCAGGATGTGCTGCCTGAGCTGCGGAAGGCTGGTAATTACTGGGTAATGGCGGGACTGGAACGCCACGACCCAGCCACCATCAACTCTTACCATAAAGGGATCAGGACTGAGGACTCCCGGCTGGCCATGAATCTTCTAAAGGACCATGATATATTCGCCCAGGCCACATTCATCACCGGGGACCGGAGCGACTCCCACCAGTCCATGGAAGAGTTCCGGGAGTTTGTCAACTACGTGGACCCTGATATAGCCATCTTCATGATATTAACTCCCTTCCCTGGCACAGAACTCTATGAAACCGCCCAGCGGAATGGTTGGTTGGAGGACTATAACTGGAGCAACTACGATATGGTCCATGCGGTGATGCCCACCCAGCATCTGACCCGTAATGAAGTACAGGAGGAGCTGTTTCTATGTTACCGGGATTTCTACGGCAGTGTGAAAAGGCGCCTCACTGGAGTCTTTTCTAAAAATCAGTTTAAACGAATGACCTACCGTTACATGGCTGGTCAGGGCCTGTTACAATCATTGAGGGGTCTTTTTGAATAGCAACCGCTTACTCAGCTTTTTATCCCTGGCAGGACTCTTGTTTTTAGTTTTGATGTACCTATGGGTCCCGGCTGCCAAGACCAGCAAAACCCTGGTTTTAGCAGTGTTCATCCTGGTCTGTGTACTGGGGATGATGGCCGCCGGCTACCCCCACCACTGTCTACGGTTACTAAACCGGGAAAGAGAAAAGTCAGAGCCAAGCGGACACCACCCGGTGTGTAGTGAATTTGAAACCCACACCTTCACCCTCCAAGGTAAAAGGTACTGCGCAGGGTGTTCCGGTCTTTTCCTGGGAGGTGCCCTGGCGATCCTGTGGTGCCTTTTTTATTACCTCTACGGGTTCAGCAGCCCCATCCTATTCTGGGCTGGGGTGCTGGCTGTGTTTTTAGCTTTGATGCAGCTTAACTATTCAAAAATAGATAGAGCGCCGGTTAAGTTTTTATCCAACCTGGTGCTGGTCACCGGATCAGTGATGATCCTGGTGGGGATCCTGGAATTCAAAGCCAATCTAAGCCCCTATTTTCTGGTGCTTATTGGTCTGTGGATATACACCAGGACCACCATTTCGGCCAGGGACCATGATCTGATATGCCGTCAGTGCTCTATTCCAGCTTGTCCTTATAGATAAGAGATGTTCTTTAGTTTTAGATTTATCCTGGTTCTCAAGACTTAATCCCGGTGCGTGGCCTTGTAGATGGCCCCGGCGATAATTAATATGCCGATTAGTACGATGAGGGCTGGCCACAGATACTGCCAGAACGGAAATCCGTAGATGGAAGAAAGACCAGCCAGTATCAAAATAACCCCGATGATCAGGGGGCCGATAAGGTTACCGTAGGGAAGGCCAAAACATTCATCCCTCTGGCGCTTCTGGTGATGACGTCTTTCCACATCATCCTTCAATGGAGTTCCACATTTAGAACAGTACTCAACATCGTCCTCATTTTTAGTCCCACAATTATGGCAGTAAACCATCTCTTTTCACCCTATTATACTGTGTGGCTCGTTTTATAAGCAAATTTGCTTACCCTTAAAAAAGCATAAATAAAAGTAGTAACTGCCCCTCAAGGGGGTGGGTGGGGAGTTCGATTGGAGGAGGATTTACCCTATGCCATTTACACTGGATGACTACTGGGTGTGTTAGGGGGCTGGTCTTTTTGCTTTGGGACCTTATTGACCATTCCTTCTGGCATGCTTCAGTTCAGGGGATCCATGCCAGCCTGGTTTTCGCAGTTCTGGGCTTTATTCTAGGACTGCTCATTGGCCAACTCAGGTGATATTAGAAAATTTTAAGATGGACAAGGATGCAAACAAAATAGTACATCCGTAAAGTTAGGGGTATAATGGGAGATTCATCATACTTTACCTACTGTCGAATATGTAATGCCAGAGTATCGTCTGATACCAGCTTCTGCACCGAATGCGACCTGAACCTGGATGAATAGGATCATGGTGTGGAGGGGGTTCTGGTCAGGTGGCTGTCTGGAAAAACACCGGGGTTAGGGGAAGGTGCTGCCAGTTGCCTAGAAAGACAAGTTAACATCTCAGGATTGCTTGGATAGGAATAAATGTCTTGTGTTAGGGTTTTGTTAAGAAACCTCAATTTTCGACCCTTACCTGGACCTAATCTAGGGTTTACATTTCACCAATAAGTGCGGATTAGAAATAAATATCCTTACCTAGAAAATTACTATAATCAGCCCCTATGATAAAACAATAGTAATGAGCAATTTATCCTTCTACGGTGGGGTGGATGAGATCGGTGGTAACAAGATCCAGGTTAGCAGCCGGGAATCATCCTTCTTTTTTGACTTCGGCCTGGCCTTCTCCCGGGCCAACACCTACCTATCCGAATTCCTGCAGCCACGTAAGGCCAACGGTATCCTGGACTTCGTGGCCCTGGAACTCTTACCCTGCCTGAAGGGCATCTACCGGGAGGATTATCTGCGCCACGTGGGTCTCAGCCACACCAGGGAACCAGCAGTGGATGGGGTGCTCATCAGCCACAGCCACGTGGACCACGTGTCCCTGGTCCACCACCTCCGGGAGGACCTGCCCCTGCACCTCTCCCAGGGGTCCTACCTCATATTAAGGGCCCTGGAGGAGACTGGGTCCTCCTCATTCTCCGAGTATCTGCAGCTTAAAAAATCCTTCCAGCTCCAGCCCAAAAAGAGGGGAGAGGGCTACACCCGTAGGACCATCCCTGTGGACCGTGAGATCAACTTGACCCGGCCCTACCAGGAGTTCCAGGTAGGAGACTTCACCATCCAAGCTGCACCAGTGGATCACAGCCTGCCCGGGGCGTCGGCTTACCTGGCAGAAAATGATGATGGAATGCTGGTCTACACCGGGGACCTGCGCTTCCATGGACAGCACCCCGAATTAACCCACCAATTCGTTGAAAAAGCCCGTAAAGCCCAGCCCACCACCCTAATATGTGAGGGCACCCGTATCAACAGCACAGGCAACACCAGTGAGGAGGACATACAGAGGAAGGCCCAGGAAGTGGTGGACCACTACCCCGGGCTGGTGGTGGTTAACTACCCGGTAAGGGACTTGGACAGGCTTTTAACCTTCCACAGGGTGGCCTGTAACACGGACCGGCAGTTGGTGGTGAGCCTCAAGCAAGCCTACATCCTGGACCTCTTCCAGGGGAGTGACTACCCCGAACTGGGGGAGGTGCTGGTTTACCAGCCCAAAAAAGGGTGGGGTATGGTCAGTGAGGAGAGCTACGCCTGCCGGGATGAGGAGTGGGTTTGTGCCAGGGACCTGGATCCGGAGATAAGTCAAAGGGACTACCAGACCTGGGAGAGGGAGTACCTGGATCAGGACTACACCATCAACTACCAGGATCTGCAGGAATACCCGGAGGATTACATCTTCCGCTGCGACTTTTTCGAATTGAAGGAACTAATCGACATCAAACCAGAAAGGGGTGTTTACCTCAAATCCATGACCGAACCCTTTGATGAACAGATGGAGGTCAACGAGGAAAAGGTGAAAAGCTGGCTTAGACTGTTCAACCTACCCCTCCTAAGGGGCTTCCATGCCTCAGGCCATGCCAGTGGAGGGGAGATCCTGGATATGATCCGGAGGATAAACCCGGAAGAAGTGTACCCCATCCACACCGAGGGCAAAGAACAGTTCAAAGTCCTCGAAGAAGACGGGATCAAAGTCAAATATCCCACACTAAGTAAAGGAGGCCTATCATGACCCTTAAGTACTTGGAAAAGGACCAGGAAAGAGTTGATAAAAAACTAGAAGAGTTGAAGATTAAGCTGGATGAACTGGAACACCAGGCCAGGCTCCAGCGACTGGAGAGGAAGTATGAAAAGTTGAAAGCATCAGGAAAACCAGGGGATAATTTAATGTCCGAGTTGTATCAGGATTTGATCAAGCTGGAGAAGAAGGTGAAGCGCTAGCATTCTCCTACCTTCTTTTTACCCTGGCCACTCTATTCTCTTAATTGAGGTTTAATCCCCCCATACCACCCTATCCACTCCCCTTTTTTTACCACCATTATGATCCACCATGGACCTGAAAAGATTTAACTCATTAATTAAAGATATATCCTGGTGTACGGGGGATTTTTTTTGTCTCTTTCTGTAAAAGAAAAAATATTTTGGGCTAAAGTAACCAGCCTTTTGGGCGTAGTTCTAGTTTTACTAGGAGTAACTGTTGGGGTGGGTTTAATTTATCCTGGAAACCCCATTGGTATATTAATTATGGGGTTAGGATTCATACTGGTGGTATTAGCTGCAACTTTACGATTTTGCAGTGATTATCCTAAAAATGAGGATGATGGAGGAGAAAATAATATTAATAAAGATCTGGAATCTCCAGAGCAGACAGATCCACAAGTTAATACTGCAGGCACTGAGAATAACCAGGAAGGGTCCTCTTCGAATTCTGATAGATTGTGGAAGGACCTTTGTTGTTTGGAAAAGGCGTTTAAGCTTGTTGGAGTAATCATACTTACCTTTGGCTTGAGTTATGTTATCTGGGTAGCTAATCTACATCAGGATCTCTATGGATTGTCCATAATCGGGGTGGGATCCTTTGTTGTAGTGCTGGCAGCAACCTTTTGCCTTTCTGATAAGTGGGACTTACGTGAAGGAGAATTCAGAAAAGCACTAACCATCTCCGTGGGAGCTGTGTACTTTTACAGTTTAGCAGTAGCCGATAAACTGTACACCTATAACTCAACAAGTAACCTTACCGGTGGCCTATCCAATGCCACCATTCCCTGGAATTCCACCATCAATCATACCACCACCAACGCCACATTAACCACTGGTATGACCCAGTGGACCATTGTTGAACCATTATTCAACAATTTATGGGCGGTGTTTCTGCTTATTATCACCTTCTACTTCACTACAGTCTGGATTGAAAAGTACCAGAGAAAAAAGTAACCCTTAAACTTTTATGTATGGATTTTAGTCCCTCAACCCCACTGAATCCACGTAGTAGTAGCCTTCCGGTCCAATTTTAGAGGCAGCTTCATCCTTTAAAAACTCCACCTCCTTGCCCTGATGCTCGGCAGATAGTTTCAGATGGCACAGGGCTATGCCCATATCGATCTGGTTGAAGCGGCCCAGGAGATAGGACTTCATAGGGTTTAATTTGCGGCAGTAGAAGTGCATCAACTCAGGACTCCCGGTGATGTGCCAGGGCTGGCTGTTGATGGAGGATGGGGCCAGTCTGACCGGCTCCAGGATATCATCTGCTCCCTGGATATCGGTTATATCCTCTAGAGCCATTCTTTTGAACTCTTCAACACATTCCCGGTGCAGGGTTTCCTGGGCTTTTCCCATGGTAAGCAGGATATCGTAACCCAGTGTAGAGGTGGCCAGTGCACTTTTTTTTGGCTGCGGTATACCCTGCCAGCAGGTGCCTATTCCCCGCCAGGATAGGTAGAGGTCCATCTGTTGCAGCATGAACCCCACATTCACCAGGTGGCCCTCCCTTTTTTCGGAGAAGGCTAGGAGGTAGTGGGGTGCTCTTTTCATCATCCTGGTTTTGATCTGATCCCCGGAGACTACCCGAAATTCAGTTTTAATATGGGGATCTAGGGGTGTGAGTTTCAAGAGACAGCTTTCAATTTCCTCCAGGGTCTCCCTGGAGAGGTTGCTGGAGTGGTAGTTGCGTACACTTTTTCTCCTGAACATGGCCTGGTAGAGATCTTCAGGGTTCATGGCATCACCATTTTTTTTAGATTAGCTCCCTTTTTTTATAAGTATGGTGGCCCTATATTAAGTCACAATGATCAGTTGGGAAGAGTATCAGAAACTGGCCCGGGAACTTCTGGAGCGGGACATTGGAGGGGATGATAACCCAGCCCAGCATAGGGCTGTACATGCCCCGGCCAGTGAATCCCAGTTTCTGGTGGCTGGTCCAGGGAGTGGTAAGACCACGGTGATGGTGCTGAAGATCCTCAAGTACATCTACGTGGACTCCATACCACCCCAGGCTATCATGACCACCACCTTCACTAGGAAGGCTGCTGGCCAGCTAAAATCCAGGATAATTAAGTGGGGAACTAAGATAAAAGACCACTTGCTAGAAGAGGCCGTTTTTGCAGATCTAGATCCACAAGTTCAGGATCTGGAACTGGAGGGAATCCTCACCGGCACCCTGGACAGCCTGGCCCAGGAACTCCTGGGAGGCCCCCTGGTCCTGGAGGAGCAGGCCAGCCGGTCCATTCTGATGCAGAAGCTGATTCATGATGATCTGCACCGCAACCCGGATCTTCTGGGTTACCTTAAGGTGATGGGACGCTGGCAGGGAACCCTGAATTTGACCGGGATCTGTGACCTGCTCCTGGAGATTAAGGACCGCATCCTCCATGACCAGGTGGACTGTGAAGCCCTCCAGGCTGATTCAGAACACCCTGGGGCCTGGTTGGCCCTGAACTGTATAAGGGAGTACCGGGAGGAACTGGAACGTCATCAGCTGTATGACTTCGCTGGCCTGGAGGCCTCCCTTCTGGGGAAGTTGAACCAGGAAGAAGTCCCCCTGGATGGTCTTAAGGTGCTGCTTGTGGATGAGTACCAGGACACCAACCTCCTCCAGGAAAGTATCTACTTCCATCTGGCCAGGATTGCCATAAAAAATGGTGGTAACATCACCGTGGTGGGGGACGATGACCAGTCCCTGTACCGCTTCCGGGGGGCTACCGTGGATCTTTTCACCCAGTACCAGAGGCGGATCAAGGAAAAGGTAGGTGTGGATGTCCGGGTTATACACTTGTCCCTGAACTACCGCTCCACCCCACAGATCGTGGATTTCTGCAACTCCTTCCTGGAGGTGGATGAGGACTACCAGTTTGCCCGGGTTAGGAGTAAGCGCAGTATCCAGGCTGCCCGGAGGGATGAAGACCATTACCCGGTTTTGGGCATGTTCCGCCGGGACCGTAAGACCCTGGCCCGGGATCTATCCAGGTTCATAAGCCAATCCCTCTACAGGGATGGTTACCAGGCCGAGGAAATGACTATTAAACTTGATAAAAGAGATAGCTCCATCCTGATGGCCAGCCCATTGGAGTACACACCTCACAGTGCCCGTAGATTCCCCCACTACCTGCGTCACTATTTAAAAGGGGAGGGCCTGGAGGTTTTCAACCCCCGGGGGGAGAGTCTGGAGCGGGCCCAGTCTACGGAACTCCTGGCGGGTCTGGTTCTGGAATGCCTGGATCCGGACCGATCCGTGGAGAACTCCCTGGACCGGCTGCCCAGCAGAGCCAGGAGCAGCTTCCACCAGTGGAGAAAAACAGCCCGAAAGAGCAGCGCCCTGAAGGAGGTGGTGGGGGAGTGGTACAACCAGGAATTCCACCTCCTGGAGTTATGGTACGACCTATTAAACTACACCCCGGATGGGGATAAGGAGGATCATCTGCGGGTGGAAGCATTAACCCGGACCATAGAGCAGGCCTCCCAATTTGCCAGTTACCAGGGCAGGGTGTTGCCTGGGGAGCTGGTATCCATACAGGAGGTGTACTGGAACCTCCTGGTTCCCCTGGCCAGCGGGGTCATCGAGGTGGATGAAGTGCTTCTAAACCAGCAGCCCTCACCACCCAACAGGGTTAACGTCATGAGCATCCACCAGGCCAAGGGACTGGAGTTTCCCCTGGTGGTGGTTGACGTAGGATCCGACTACCGCAGGATACACCGATCCCATGCCCAGCGACGATTCCCCCTAGATGGTGATCGGGCCTCCCACTTGGAGGACCAGCTGCGGGTCTACTCATCCCTGGGGGAGCCCGGCCGGAGCAGCAGGGACCGGGCCTTCGATGATCTGATACGCCAGTACTATGTGGCCTTTAGCAGGGCCCAAGATTTACTACTTTTAATTGGACTTACACCCATTAAGGATGGGTACCACGAGGATGATGAGAGATTTTATATCCCGAATGTTGCCACTGGCTGGGATCGTGAGGCCCGCTGGCCCTGGAAGGGTCTAGGTAACCTCTTCTTGATCTGATCTTTCCTTCTGGGAAAAGTATATATTCAATGACATATACAATATTGTTGAGCATGAACAATATGTTTGTGTCTCAACACGGGGGGGTGATTAGATACCTTTTAGTGATCTAGGAGTTGACCAAAACGTGCAAGACTACATCGATCAGGTAATGGAACGAGAAAGCGGGTACTTAGACCTCACCGACGAGGAGATTGCCTACTGGAAAGCCTGTTACCAAAGATTAATGGACATTGTCCGTAGGGGTCGAACCCTGGATCATTAAAAGGTACTTCACTTCACAGGTTCAACGAATTGATCAGTTGAATGCAAAAGTATATATTGGTATAAAATTATAATATTGTTTGACATGAACAACGGAGTGGTTGATGTGGTATCCCAAATTATTGAAAAACTACCTGCAAGGGATGATTATTTCTGCGAAACGAAGTACTACTCACCACGTTTTGCCCACTCAAAAGATCATTCCCCCCCCATTGGTGAAGGAAAATATTATTCACCAAAATACACCACTTCTAATACACCCCCAAATTCAGACGTTCCCCCCAAGAACCGATGCCAAAACAGGGTAGGTTGTCATGTCAGAGAAGCTGCTGACCTGGTCAGTGACTCCTCACCTGAAATCGGTAAAGCCCATGAAGAGTATTACGGTTCCCCCCCAAATTCATCCCTAGATGACCTGATACTCTTCACCTCCTCTTACTTGGAGGATAACCGTAAACGCTACGAAGGTGAAAGGTACCTGGTTTGTAATCGCTGCGGAGGATACTACCAATTAGAAGACCATGAAGAAGCAGACGATTTCATGGGTGAATGTGAGTGCGGGGGGCAGCTGGAGTACAGTTACACCAGCGACTAGATAATTTTTTTAAGGGCTTCCAAATTCCGGTCCAAGAATGGGCGAGCACCGGGGTCCATGAGAATCTTCAACTGTTTTACTGGTTGTTCCTGGTAGGCCTGCCCTATTATTTCCTGTAACTGGGGAGTTGGGGTGCTGATCACAGTCTCTATTTTAGCCAGATCCTCAGGGCGCAAGTTCTTTTTGTAGGTTTCAACCTCTTCATGGAAGGTTTCCACCACGTTTACCTGGCGGATGACCAGTGCCTTCAACATAAGGGATGGGACCCTGGTGAAAAGATCCAAGACCTCCAGCACATCCTGTGGGGTTAATTTCTCCATGGTTTTCCATTGACCTTGATTCTACTTAACACCTTCCTGGCATTCATCCCCCAGGATCATTTTGAATGCAAACCTTTATATTGACTATATACAATAATATTGTTTAAAGTAAACAACGGAGTTTTTGTGATGGTAACAGATTTTTTAAGAAACATCACCAAAGGTGGAGAACGGCATGGTGGCCCCAAGAATTGCCGCGACATTAACCATAATCCACCTGACCCATCAAGGGATATAAACAAGTCCCCCTCCCCCCTTCACAACCCTGATGATGATCCTGTCCACCAGGACCAGGAAGATGATGACGGGTACTACTCACCTGCTATCTACAGAGAAGATGAAGAGTATTATGGTTCCCCCCCAGAATCAATAGACGATGCCCTAATACTCTTCACCACCTCCTTCATCGAGGAAGAGGTCATCAGAAATTGTATAGATGAAATCAACCATGACTACATCAGGTCCAAGGAATGGGAACTCCTATGGCTGGCTGCTAAGTCGAGATTCCGAGTCTAATTCGATTTATCTGCTAAATAGATACAAAAAAGTAACCGCCACTATAACCAAGATAAATCCGGCTAAAAAAAGCCAACCACGACTGTTGCTTTCTCTTTTTCTACGGGCGAAGTGCTGCAGGTATTCCATAGCCTCCTTTTGATCCTTATCCAGCATGTACCTAATATTTGTAATCAACAATATTAATAAAGTACTACTGAGTCACAGTAACTTTTATCCATAGATGGAACACATCAATATATATACTAATTATCAGGAGAACGCCAAATCTTACTTAACCCATTCTAGTAAGAGGTAGAGGCACCATATTTCTTAGGAGAATAACTATGACTGAACAGTTTTATGAGAAATTAAGAGAAATATCCAAGTTCCTAGAACGAGAAGGTGATGGTATTAGCTACATCAGTAACAAGCCCGATGCCTACACCATAGGCACCCGTAAGTACAGTGAAAAGATTGTGGAGTACTTGGATAAAAACGTGGAAGCCTGGGAAGGCAGCGAACCCCAACTCAAAGAAAAGAAGGGTAAAAGTAAACAGGAAAAGAAAGTAGGCTACCTGTGGAAGATACCCGTTGGTTAACTTTTTATTACTTCTTTAACTCTTCCCACCCGTCCATCCTGGAGGCGGACCTTGATTCCGTGGGGATGATGACGGGAACGGGTGAGCACATCTTCAACCACACCCCGGGTAAGTTTACCACTATGCTGATCTTTTTTGAGGACAACCAAAACTAGAGCACCTGCTATAACATTTTCACGATCCCTACCACTCTTCATAGTCCTGCCCCTTAACAGATTCTGGGATTATTTCCCCCTTCAACACCAATTCCAAAATATAAACTCGTTATCTTCTAGCCAGTAGTGAATTAATTTGGGTAAAAGATAATATACACCTTCCGCAATATGAGAATATAACTTTTTATTATAACACCAGAAACCATGTTACCAAATTAGACAATCAGGTAGGCAAATCATGTGGCTAAAAAATATTTTAAGAATCCTCCTAGTACTGATCCTGCTGGGAAGCATCCTCATGGTATACGTATACATACCCGGTAAAGACGCTGAAACAAATCTGATGCTGGGGGAACACCATGTCCTGGTTCTGGCTGCTGATCCATCCGAGCCACGGCCTGGTATGGGAGGCATTGACATGGCCTTCGTGGTTACGGTGGTGGATGGTGACATTAAAAACATGACCGCCGTGTACCCGGGTGGAATGGCCCACCCCACCGCCGCAGCACCCCCTGAGTTACAGGCCCAGGGTGTCCAGGCCCTTCTGCTCCACGACTCCTTCTGGTACAACAACACCGCCCAGAATGCCAAACTGGCCCAGGAGATTGTGGAATACAACACCGGACTCCACAGTGACGCCGTGGTGGTATTCACGCCCCAAGCAGTGGACGCCATGATCGCCTCGGTAGGTGGTGTTTACATTGAAGGTGTGGGTACGGTGAAGGGAAATTCCATCGAATTCCTCCGGGATGAACAGGCCCTGGGCAACACCAGGGGCGCCAGTGTAGAGTCACTGATGAAACCCCTCTGGGCGGCTTATCAGGACCCCAACAAGAAAATGGCCCTCATGCAAGCCGTGGCCACCCAGTACCTGGAGGGAAATATAGTGGTGGAACCCAGGGAACTGTTCGTACAGTTCGCACTGGCCAATGGTATAAACAAAATATTAACATAAAGGAAGTGTAATGTGTGAAGGGAATCGTCCTGGCTGGAGGGTCCGGCACCCGCCTGTACCCCATCACCAAGGCCATTTCAAAGCAGTTACTCCCCATCTACGACAAGCCCATGATCTACTACCCCCTGTCGGTGCTGATGCTAGCCGGGATCAGGGAAATACTCATCATATCCACCCCCCGGGATATATCAGCCTACCAGGAACTACTCGGTGATGGCAGTGACCTGGGAGTGTCCTTCCAATACAAGGTACAGGACCATCCCCGGGGACTGGCCGATGCCTTCATAGTAGGGGAGGAGTTCATTGGAAATGACAAGGTGGCCCTGGTACTGGGAGATAACATCTTCCACGGACACCGCTTCAGCGAGATCCTGGAAAGAGCCGCCTCCCTGGAGGAAGGGGCTGTTGTGTTTGGTTACTACGTTAAAAACCCCCATGCCTTTGGAGTGGTGGAATTCGACAGGGAAGGTAACGTCCTCTCCCTGGAGGAAAAACCTGAACACCCCAAATCCAACTACGTGGTACCGGGACTCTACTTCTACGACAACCAGGTGGTGGAGATCGCCAAGAACGTCAAACCCTCCCATCGGGGCGAGATCGAGATCACCTCGGTCAACGAGGCCTACCTAGAAAGGAAACAACTCAAAGTGGAACTTCTAGGCCGGGGAATGGCCTGGCTGGACACCGGAACCCACATCGGACTCCTGGAGGCAAGTAACTTCATAGAAGCCATCCAGAAAAGGCAAGGCTTCTACATAGCGTGCTTGGAGGAGGTTGCCTACCACAATGGCTGGATCGGAGAGGACAAGGTCCTGGAGATAGCCAAGGGCCTGGAGAAGACTGATTACGCCAAATACCTTAATGACCTGGTTACAGATGAACCACTCTAGGGGGGACTGCTTTTTATGGGAAAATTCACCTTCACTAAAACAAGAATACCAGATGTGTACATAATAGAACCCACAGTATTCGGGGATGACCGGGGCTACTTCATGGAAACCTACCATGCCCAGGAATTTAAAGAAGCAGGGCTGGACTTTAACTTCGTACAGGACAACCAGTCCAAATCCCGGAGGGGAGTGTTAAGGGGACTGCACTTCCAGTACCAGCACCCCCAGGGCAAACTGGTCCGGGTCATCAAAGGGGAGGTCTTCGATGTGGCCGTGGATTTAAGGAAAGATTCACCCACCTATGGCCAGTGGGAGGGGGTGACATTATCCGAGGAGAATAAGAAACAGTTCTACATCCCGGAAGGATTCGCCCACGGCTTCCTGGTGCTCTCTGATGAGGCGGAATTCACCTACAAGTGCACCAATTTCTACCAGGCCGATGATGAGGGAGGACTCCCCTGGGACGACCCAGATATTGGTATAGACTGGCCCCTGGACCGGGTGGATGAGGTGCTCCTATCAGAGAAGGACCAGACATGGAAGAGTCTGGAAGAGAACCGGGTGGAGTTTTAGGATAAAAAAGTTTACCATCCTTTCCTTTTCAATAGATAAGGGTTATCAGGACACTATTTTAACTAAGAGTGTTATAACTAATTTTTCTCTTCGTGGTACTCTTCCTCGGCATTTATAGACCATAAGTTGTCCTTGGAATCAACACCATTGATGATGTTCTCCACCGCCAGCATGGCAGTAAGCATGGAGTGGTCCATGTTGTTGTAACGGTGCATTCCGTTTCTTCCAATTAAAAATAAGTTTTTATATTGGTCTGTGAATTCTCTTATCTCACTAAAACGATGGTAACTGCCAAAGTAGGCTGGATAGGTCTTGGGTACGCGGATTACTACACTGTCTTTTACAGCATCTTCATCTATGATATCTATTTTGGAAAGTTCTGAAATAGCGAAGCTGGTGAAATCCACATCCTCCATGTTCCACATTTCATCACCTTCGTTACAGAAATATTCTAGTCCAATCCAAATTTTATCTGGATCAGAAACTAAGTAGGGACTCCAGTTATTGAATATTTGCAGTCTCCCTAGCTTCACATCCCTTTCCTGGATGTAGATCCAGTTATCGGGAACAATGTCATTGATTGTTTTCTGTGATGTTTCATTCCTGATCTTCATGGAGTCCACCAGCAAACCCACCGTTATGAAGTCACGATACATGAGCCCCCCGGCAACATCCATGACATTTACGGGGATTTCATCCTGGAATGAACTTACCAGATCCTTAACAGGCATGGTTGAGAAAAAATAGTCGGCTTCAACCCTTATTTGTTCACCAGTTTCTTCATTTTTAACCAAAACAGCATGCACAAGGTCTTTCTCGGCTTCTATTCCAACCACACGATGATGGTGGTTTATTATAGCACCCGACCTAGTGAGCACCTGGGCTACTTCCTCCCACATTTGGCCAGGACCATACTTAGGGTACATGAACTGTCCGATCAAACTAGTTTCCACTTCTTTCTGGGCCAGGTCTTCATTATTCTGCCTGTTAACCATTATTGCATGTGTTAAAGCCTTTTTAATTGATAATCCCTTGATCCTTTGGGCGCCCCAGTCCGCGTTGATCTGTTCACAGGGGACACCCCACACCTTTTCGGTGTAGTCCTTAAAGAAGGTGAGGTAAAGTTCACGTCCAAAGCGGTTAATGAAGAAGTCCTCCAAGGATTCTTCTGGATGGATAGGCTTTAGTGTGGATTTCAAGTAGCTTAAACCTATTTTAAGGGTGTTTATAAGGCCCAGGTTCGAGATGGTTTTAAGGTTCAGGGCCACCGGGTAGTCAAAAAATTTACGGGTGTAAAAAATTCTAGATAACCTGCTGCGATTCAACATTACCTGATCATCCTTTTCAGGGTCCGGTGCGGCGCCAGTGATAATTTCCATGGAGGCAACTTCCTTTTTTTTACTTACCTCAACAGTTGGCACTTCCCTTCCCAGTATCAGATCATCCCGGGCTGGACTGCCCTGGAGGGGAAGAATATTCTGCCACCACTCCATCACCCGATCCGACTTGGAGAAAAATCTGTGACCTCCAATATCGATCCTGTTACCATTATGGTTCACAGTTTTAGAGATGCCCCCAATGGCATCAGTGGCCTCGAATATAACTGGTTGAATATCTGTTTTATCGAGGAGTTCGTAGGCTGCAGTTAAGCCTGCAGGACCTGCACCTATTATGACAGCTTTCCGATTCTCAGACATATCATCACTTATATTCGAATTTTTCATTTGAACAAGACGTACTTCCTGGCGAAGAAGTTCCAGAACAGGACGATAATTGCGGATATGATCTTGGAAATTAGGTAGTAGAAACCTACTTCGGCTGTGAAAAACCAGATGAAAACCTCATTTAATCCCAAACCTACCATCCCGATTAGACTAAAAACCCCAAATTCCAGGGTGGAACTGTTCAACTTGCGATTATTAAAAACCCAGGAGATACTAAGGATATAATTAACAATTAAACCCAATATAAAGGCGATAGCTGCAGATACCAGATAATAAATGCCGAAAAAATCAGTGAGGATGAACAATGAACCAAAATCCACTATGAAGGCAGCTCCTCCCACGAAGACGTAACGGAATAACTGTATTGCAGTTCTCTCAGTTTCCTGCTTTAATATTGTATATAATTTTTGCTTTACCATTTTAAGTATCCTGAAGATTATTAAATGAGTATTGAGTATTTTTATCTTATAATACTATCATAGAGATTGTTTATTCCTGGCCTGGGTGGTTGGTGCCATGCACCTGGTGGGCCTGGAAGGATACCTCGCCAGCCAGAGAAAGGGGGTTAGATTTAGGGCTTAGTAACATTTTCCAGAGTTAAAAGTAAATACCATCTGGGTCACCACAGCCAGGAGAACTATCACCACTTTGGGGATAGAGCCAGTTATCCTGCTTAAATAGGGAGAAAAGTTAAAGCCAGGAAAACCACAAGGGTACCAGTAGAAAAAATCTATGATCCCCCACCTCAAGGGAAAGATTTAGAAATTTTAACTGGAAATCAGTGCTACCCACCATAATTCTATCCTTTTTCTGAATCAATAATTACTCGTGGGGGAAGTTTTATAAAAGGCGATGGCTGGACAATCTACCATCAGTGCTTCCATTGGATAAATAATCATTCCATCAAAAAATAAGTTGGGATATCTATGGAATGTGAATTTCGATTATTCCAACGTATTTTTTTTAATATCCCAGGAAGAGAAATGGTTTCATCATAAAATCTACCGCCCCATCTTAGTATAAATTGGCTTGATTTCCTGATGGCATTAAATATATTATATTAATTAATATGTCAAGAATAATTGAATAAGAGAAGGTAATTCAGTAAAAAATGGAGCTATATAATGGTAAAAATATTGATTACCGGGGGAGCCGGATTCATAGGCAGCAACTTCGTAAGGTACATGCTGGACACCCACCCTGATTATGAGCTGCTGAACCTGGATTCCCTCACCTACTGCGGTAACCTGGAAAACCTGAGGGGGGTGGAGGAAAATCCCAGCTACACCTTCATTAAGGGGGATATAACTGATAAAGACCTGGTATTTGATGTCGTGGAGGATGTGGATTACATCGTTAACTTCGCCGCCGAGTCCCACGTGGACCGCAGCATCGAAGACCCGGCTATCTTTGTTAAATCCAACGTGATGGGCACCCAGGTACTCCTGGACGCCGCCCTTAACCTAGGGGTGGAGAAGTATATCCAGATCTCCACCGACGAGGTATACGGCACCCTGGGGGAGGAGGGCTACTTCACCGAAACTACACCATTAGCACCGAACAGTCCCTACTCCGCCAGTAAAGCCGCGGCCGACCTGATGGTGCGGGCTTATAATGAGACCTTCAAACTACCCATTAACATCACCCGTTGCTCCAACAACTACGGGCCCTACCAGTTCCCGGAGAAACTGATACCCCTCATGATCTCCAATGCCCTGGAGGACAAGGCCCTGCCTGTCTACGGGGATGGACTGCACGTACGGGACTGGCTCCACGTCCACGATCACTGCACCGCCATTGACCTGGTCCTGCACCAGGGACGTGACGGGGGGGTGTACAACATCGGCGGTAACAACGAAAAACAGAACATCGAACTAGTAAAACTCATCCTCAAGATTCTGGACAAACCCGAATCCTTAATCACCAGTGTCGAGGACCGGAAGGGCCATGACCGCAGGTACGCCATCGATTCTTCTAAGATACAAAAAGAACTGGGCTGGAAACCCAAATACACCTTCGAGACCGGGATCACCGAGACCATCCAGTGGTACCTGGACCACCAGGACTGGCTGGAAACCGTGAAGAGCGGGGAGTACCAGAACTACGATGAGAAGATGTATGGTGGGAGGTAGTATTCTGATTTCATAATCAGACATTTAAATTAAGTGTACTTTATAATAGCGGGTTTAAAGTAAGTGTTTACTAAATAAAGCTTTCCAAAAAATCCAAACTATCTTAATATAATTTAATAAATTTTTAAATACAAGTCCTTATTCAGAAAAAAATTTGATATCCTCGCTAAAATCTTCTTAATTAGAAAAGAGGATGGGAACTTCATGGAGTACAAGATCAGCATTATTATCCCAGTATATAACGCCGAGAAATACATAAAAAAATCGCTGGACTCAATTATTAAACAAACTATTGGTTTTGAACACCTAGAAGTGATAATGGTTGATGATGGCTCCACAGATAGTAGTGGCGAAATAATGGATGAATACGCTGCTGAATATGAAAATTTCAAATCTATTCATCTTCAAGAAAATAGTGGAGCTGCTGGTAAACCTAAAAATTGTGGCTTAGATCATGCGACAGCTGAATATTTAATGTTTCTAGATGCTGATGATTATTATAATGATGATGCGTGTGAAGTTTTATATAATGAAATTAAAAAAAGCGACGTTGACATTGTATCAGGTAATTATATTTATGTTTATGGGAATAGAACAGAAAAATTCGAAGATTTTCAAAATGAAGTGATGATTTCAATAAAAAAAATTGATGAAAACCCATCATTATTAACGTTACCACCTGCTTTTTGGGCTAAAATTTATAGAAAAAAATTTATCTTTGATAAAGGAATTCGATTTGTTGAAGGGATACCTAATGAAGATTTAATATTTGTGGTTAATTCTTTTTTAGAAGCTAAAGGGATCGTTTATTTAAGTAATCATTATGCAGTTAATTATTCTAGACAAACGGAGCTAGATGGAGTTGAATCTGTTAGTCGAAACAGAGATGCAAAAAATCTTAAACGAACGGTTGAAGGATATCATGAAACCTTTATTATTCTAAAAAAATACAAAAAGGAAAAATATTTTTCTCTTGTTTTTAAAGGGCATCTCCAGTTTTGGACAAATAACTTCATGGCCAGTGATGCGACCTATCATGAAAAAGCTGAACTTCTAAAAGATGTTGG
>ENA-UOUL01000947-UOUL01000947.1-bioreactor-metagenome-genome-assembly--contig:-NODE-947-length-45397-cov-7.533120_pt1 | contig 45397 bp, 44 predicted proteins | sample MGYA00249838_ERZ747220 | MGnify/ENA primary metagenome ERZ747220 (study PRJEB28778, sample SAMN05720191) | bioreactor metagenome | isolation source: Anaerobic biogas reactor | place: USA:Washington... | reverse complement strand
CCGCCAGCGGCCGGGAGTAGCGCGCAGGTGACGCTCGGCCAGGCGACGCAGGCAGCGGCTCGACAGGACAGCATGGCGCCGCTGCTGCAAAATCTCTCGGCTCTCCAGGCTCGCAGTGGCGAATTTCCGCGGCCAGTGATGGAAGCGGCGATGCGGCTCCTCGGGGCGCGCATCGTGCTTGATCGGGGGGCACCGGGCGGCGAAGCTCTGAAGCAGGCGGTGCTGCGTTCAGGGATTTTCCTCGAGGCCATGGCGCGGCCACAGGCCGGCAAGGCGCTGCCGCAGGGAGATATCAAGGCGGCGCTGCTGCAACTGCGCGGCGCGCTCACCGCCTGGCTGGGTAGCGAAGTGGCGCCGGTGCCGCCAGTGACACGGCGACCGGAGCCGCCGTTCCGCGGCGCACAGCCGCGCGGCCACCGGGCCGATGCGCCAACGTTGGCGTCGACCGCTGCGCCGAAGGAGGCCGGACACACCCTGCTCAGCCAGACCGAGGCGGCGCTGTCGCGCACAAGGCTGCTGCAGCTCGCCTCGTTGCCGCCCGAAACGGCCCGCGCCGGAGCGACGGCCAATGCCGCCGCGGCTGCGGCGGACTGGACTCTGGAACTGCCGCTGCTGCTCGGCCACGAGCTGGCGATGGCGCAATTGCAGATCTCGCGCGACGCCAAGAGCAAGGGCGGGAAACGCGAGCGCGGCTGGCGGCTGGGGTTTTCGCTCAATTTTTCGGCCCTTGGCGAAGTGGGAGCGCAGGTATCGCTATTCGGGCGCAGTACCAGCGTCGCGGTGTGGGCCGATGAGGAGGAGACGGCGGCGGCGCTCCGCGTGGCGATGGAAGCTGTACGGCAGAGTCTGGAGGCGGCGCAGCGATGATAGTAGATGCCAACACCTGGATTGGGCACTGGCCGTTTCGGCGGGTGCGGCTGGCCGATGCGGCTGGGTTGGGCCGGCTGCTGGACAGGACAGGCACCGGCCTAGCCCTGGTCAGCCCCCTGAGCGGCCCATTCTACCGCGACTGCCTCACGGCGATGGAGGAGATGCTCGAGGACGGCGGCTGGGACGCAACGCGCTTCCGGCCGGTCGCCGTGCTCAACCCGCACTTCCCCGGCTGGCAGGAGGATCTTCGCACCATGGCCACCAGCATGGGCTGCGTGGCCTTGAGGCTGATTCCGAACTACCACGACTACAGCTTGTACAGCGACGAGGCGGTGGCGGCGGCGCAGGCGGCCACCGACCTGGGCCTTGCGGTGGTCGTCACGGCCCGGATGCACGATGAGCGGTCGCACCATCCGCGGATGTACGTGCCGCCGGTGCCGATGGAGGACGTTCGCTTCCTGATGCGTATGGTCCCGCAGGCACGCTATCTGCTGAGCCAGGTCACCTTCCCCGAGGCGTCGAGCCTCCTGAGCGAGATGGACCTGGTGGCTGACGCCGGGTGGGAGATGTCCTACAAGCCGCCCGCTTTCGTGGTGGAGCGGGTGGTGAGCGAGATCGGGCGCGAGCGGCTGCTGTACGGGTCGGGAGCAGTGCTGCAGTACCCGGAGAGCCTGCTGCTGCCGGTGCAACAGGCGCCCATAGACGAGCCGTCGCGCCAGGCAATCCTGGGCGGTAACGCTCTGCGGCTCTTCGGGCTGGGAGACTGACATGATCATAGACACGCATCTGCATGTGGACTTCGGTTCGCCCGACGTGCCGAAGCGGTTCCTGGAGAGCAATCTGTCCGACATCATCTGCATCAGCTCCCTGATCGGCGGGGCCTTCCCCAGCCTCGCTCACCTGCGCGCCGCCAACGATAGCGTACTGCGCTGGATGGACCAGTACCCTGGGCGAGTCATCGGCTTCGCGTACGTCAACCCGAGGCTGGGAGAGGAGGGCGTGCGAGAACTTGAGCGCTGCCTTGATGCGGGCATGAAGGGGGTCAAGCTGTGGGTTTCGGTCCTGGCCGATGACCCACGGGTGGATCCGCTGGTGGAGGTGGCGCAGAATGCCGGGGCGGTGGTGTTGGCCCACGCCTGGGTGAAGACTCGAGGGCAGTTGCCCTTTGAGAGCCGGCCGCAGAACGTGGCCCACTTGGCGCGGCGTTTCCCTCAGACCCGGTTCATGCTCGCTCACTTCGGCGGCGAATGGGAGACGGGGGCCAAGGCAGCGCGCGGCGTGCCGAACCTCTTCGTCGATACCAGCGGCAGCCTACCCGAGGCCGACATGGTGGAAGTCCTGGCCCGGAACGTAGGCGTGGAGCGCATGCTCTTCGGCACCGACAACGCTGACTTCCACTACTGCCTGGGGAAGATACTGGCCGCCAATCTGACCGACGACGAGAGAGAGCGAATCCTGTGCGGGAACGCACAGGACTTGTTCAGGCTCTAGTGCGGAGTGGACAGACAGACTGGATCGCCTGTCTGTTGACATCTGATGGCCCGCCCTTGCCGCGATGTAGTACAATCTAGCATCGTCTGCCCGGTTGGTGGGAAGGCGGTGTCCGCTGACCCGGTTGCAGCAGGGGCGCTCCGCACCGCAGTACTCACAGAACCTGACACGGGAGGAAGCATCATGTCGCAAGACAAAGCTAGCCGTCGCCTGACTCGCCGGCGCCTCTTGGGTACCGGCCTGGCCGCCGGTGGAGCCAGCGTGTTGGCAGCCTGCGGCGCCACTCCCACTCCGCAGACCGTAGTCGAGACAGTGGTCGTTACTACGGAGGTGGAGAAGGTCGTCGAGCAGACAGTCGAGGTGGAGAAGGTCGTCGAGAAGGAAGTGGTGGTGGAGGTCACCCCGGCTCCCTCGACACTGGCGGGCGAGGTGAACGTGTGGGTGTTCCCCCAGGGCGAGAACGACCTCGATGCCCTCTGGACGCCTCTGAACGCGCGGTTCCAGCAGGAGTACCCCGGCATCAGCCTCAACATCGAGCTGCTTCCTTGGGGCGGCCGGCGTGAGAAGATGCTTACTGCGTACGCCGCCGGAGAGGCCCCCGATGCTGCCTACGTCAACTCCGACACCATATCGCTGTTCGGGACCAACGATGTTCTGGCGCCTCTAGATGACGTGCTGGCTCAAGAGGCGTGGGATGACCTGTTTGGCGACCTACAGGCGGGACTGATCTGGGAGGGAAAGAGGTTGATGTTCCCGGCCCTGTTGATCGGGACGGGGCATCTCTACAACAAGGGCCTGATGTCAGAGATCGGTCTGGACCCGGAGAAGCCGCCGTACACGTGGGACGAGCTGCGTGCGGCGGGTGCCGCGTCGGCCACTTCAGGGTACTTCCTCACCAGCTGGAACACCATGGACTGGGCCAACACCTGGGTCTCCATAGTCTGGCAGGCGGGCGGTACCACCTTCAGCGAAGACATGACAAAGGCTCTGCTGGATACTGAGCCGGCGTATGAGGCGCTCAACTTCGCCGTGGAGATGTTCCAGAACGGTTGGGTCCCCAAGGAAGGAGCGGTGGGATCGGACACCGAGTCCTCGGCCGTGAGCGCCGTCAACTACTGGATCGAGGGCCGATCGACCCTCAGCGGCTGGGGCAACCCCGATATCACGACCAACACCCGGACTCAGGCTCCCGAGATCGACTTCGGCCTGGTCCCGGTGTGGATGAACAAGCGGCAGGTGTGCAATGGCGGCGCCGGCTGCTGGGGTGTCTTCAAGGGCAGCAAGGCTCCGGAGGCGACCGCGGCGTGGCTCAACTGGCTTATCCAGCCTGAACAGCAGGGCTTCTACGGCTCCGTGACTAAGTTCGCGCCGCCACGACGCTCGGCCTGGGACTACTGGGCGGCCGAGCCTCTGCCGAAGGAGTTCGTTGCCATGCGCATCGACCTGCTGGAGATGAACCAGGACACGACTTACTTCTGGCAGGAAGGCAAGGTCATCTGCGCGCCGTACTTCCAGGCTGCCGTGCTCGGTTACCAGACGGTGGAGCAGGCGCTAGCCGGCGCTCAGGCCGAGCTTCAACAGCTAGTCGACGAGTTCAACGCCAGTCGCGCCTAGCCGGTGTGAACTAGCGAGAGCGAGCGGTAGCCTGCCCCCAGCGAGCATGGCTACCGCTCGCCGTCTTGGAGCCAGTTCCGGGAGGTATCGATCGACGTGACTGCACAGACCGCGGAAACGGCCAAGCGAACCGTTGGTCACGAGAGCAGGAACACCCTAATGGGGAGGCTGCGCCGCGGCTGGCGCTGGTACTTCTTCATTGCCCCCAACGTCCTCACCTTCCTAGGGTTCACGCTGTTCTCGTGGATCTTCCTCATCTACCTCAGCTTCCACGACTGGAACCTTCTGGGTGCACGCCAGTTTGCCGGGTTGAGCAACTACGAGCGGATGGTGAGCGATCCCATCCTGCGCCGCGCGCTCGTCAACACGCTTCAGTACGCCATCATGTTCGTGATCCCATCGGCGGCGGTGTCTCTTGGGCTGGCCACCCTAGTGAATCAGAAGATGCGGGGTATGTATCTCTTCCGCGCCCTCTACTACCTGCCGGTGGTCACCTCCATTGCCGTGCTGGCCATTATCTGGAAGTTCATCCTCTTGCCCCGGCCGGACGGCATCGCCAATTACCTCCTCCAGCAGCTAGGCGTGGGCCCCAGGGAGTGGTTACTTGACATAAGATTGGCACTGCCTTCGATCACGGTGATGCAGATCTGGAGCACCATGGGATACTACATGGTCCTCTGGTTGGCCGGACTGCAGGGCATTCCTGAGGAGATGTACGAGGCGGCACGGATCGATGGAGCCAGCCGCGGACAGATGTTCCGGTTCGTCACCGTGCCCATGCTCAAGCCGACCACCATCTTCATCACCTTGATCGCCGGTATCGGCGCTTTCCAGATGTTCGGTCCCCCGTACATGCTTACCGGCGGCGGTCCCGTGCACGCCACCACAACCATGGTCTACTACATCTGGCAGCAGGCGTTCAACCGCTACCGCATGGGTTACGCCAGTTCTATCTCTTTGCTGCTGTTCGTGCTGATCCTCATCGCGTCTCTCATCCAGCGGAAGTACATGCGCTGGTCTGAGACCATCTTCTGACCCAAGGAGCAGGTGTGACTACTGCAACCTCTGCCAAACAGCACGATTCGGGCATCCGGCTGCGCGCCGGGCTCCGCACGGTGCTCGTGTACCTCCTGCTCCTGGTCATCGCGGGTGCCACCGTCGGTCCCTTTCTGGTCATGGTCTCCGCTTCGCTGCGGCCGAACTTCTCCTACATGACCTTCCCCATCAGCCTGATCCCGCCAGACCCGGGGGTCGATAACTACATCCGGCTCTTCAACCAGACGGCCATCGGCCGATGGATCTTCAACAGCGTGTTCGTCGCCACTTCGGTGACCCTTCTGCAAGTCACCACCTGCTCGCTCGCCGGCTACGCTTTCTCGCGGGGGGAGTTCCCCGGGCGAGATCTCATCTTCTGGGTCTTCATGGGAACTCTGATGGTGCCCAGTACGGTCACGATCGTGCCGCTCTTCCTGATCCTGTCGCGGTTGGGCTGGGTAGACACCTACGCCGCGTTGATTGTGCCGGCGGCGACGTCCATCTTCGGCACCTTCCTCCTGCGTCAGTTCTTCCTCACTATCCCGCGGGACTATGACCAGGCGGCGCTCATTGACGGAGCGAACCTGCTCCAGATCTACCGCATGGTGGTCCTGCCGCTCGCCAAGCCGGCCCTGGCGACCCTGGCGACGCTGACCTTCCTGGGGGAGTGGAACGCCTTCCTCTATCCGCTCATCGTCACCACCAAGTCTACCATGCGCATACTGACGGTCGGTCTGGCGACCATGGTGGTGCAAGAAGGTGGCGCCGGCGTGCAGATGGCGGGCGCTACCCTGACCTTCATGCCGACTTTCCTCATCTTCCTGTTCATGCAGCGCTACGTGGTGCAGGGCATCACCCTGAGTGGAGTGAAGGGGTGAGCCCAGCGCTCATGAGCGCTCATCCCCGTAAGGAAGGGCCCTGGCGTCGCGACGTCGGGGCCTTCGTTCTCGGCCCACCGTGGTGCAGGAGGTAGTGTGTGATGACACGGTTGCGAATCGGGTACGTGGGTGCCGGTTTCATGGCCCAGAAGGTCCATCTGCCCAACCTCGGCCTCATCGACGAAGTCGAGCTGATCGCGCTGGCCGAGGCACGCCCCCGGCTGGGCGAGAAGGTGCGCGACCGGTTTCGCATACCGCATCTCTACGCCTCGCACCATGAGCTGATCGCCGACGACAGGGTTCAGGCGGTGGCCGTGTCGGCCGACTACGCGCTGCAAGGAGAGATCGCTCGGGACGCGTTGGCAGCCGGCAAGGATGTCTTCATGGAGAAGCCGATGGCGGTGTCGATCGATCAGGCCGACCGGTTGCTGGAGGCGGAGAGGCGGACCGGGGCCCGGCTGATGGTGGGGTACATGAAGCGGTATGACGCCGGCAACGAGTTGGCCAAGAGCTACGTGGACCGCTACCGCGCTTCCGGTGAGCTGAGAGCGGTGACTTTCGTGCGTAACCACGGCTTCTGTGGCGACTGGGTGTCCGGGCTGGATGCGCCCATGGAAGTCACCGACGAGCCCAAGCCTCCGGCTCCTCAGCAGGCCCCGGCCTGGCTGCCCGCCGATCAGGTCGGGCACTACCTGGGCTACCTGCAGCAGTATGCCCACAACGTGAACTTGGTGCGCTGGTTTCTCGATGCCGGCGATGCGGTACGCGTGCGGCAGGTGGACCTGGACGACGACGGCTTCACCGGCGTGGTCGTGCTGGAAGTCGCTGGCGTCCGGGTGGTGATCGAGTCGGGCCAGGTGTCGCACTACCGCTGGGATGAGCACACGCAGGTCTACTTCGAGCACGGGTGGGTGAAGGCCTGGGCGCCGCCGCTGCTGCTGCGCAACGCCCCCGCCGAGGTCGAGGTGTATCGCGCCGGCGAGGCACAGGAGTTCATCCGCCCCCTTCCCCGCCCGGCGTGGTCATGGTCCTACAAGCGCGAGATGGAGCACTTCGTCGCTGCCGTTCGGCATGGCACACCCTTCCGATCCTCTGCCGAGGACACCCGCACCGACGTCCGGCTCTTCGAGGAGATCTATCGGCAGCATCTTGGCCTGGGAGAGGGGTGATGGAACGGCACGGCGGGCCCATGAACATCGCCCACCGGGGCGCGTCCGCATATGCCCCGGAGAACACCCGGGCCGCCTTCCGGCTGGGCCTGGAGATGGGCGCCCATGGACTGGAAACCGACCTGCGCTACACCCGTGACGGCGTGGTGGTGCTGATGCACGATGCCGCCGTGGACCGCACTACCGACGGCCACGGTGAGGTGGCGGCGCTGACCTGGGAAGAGGTCCGTCGCCTGGACGCGGGCGGCTCGTTCGGGAGGGACTGGGCCGGGGAGAGGGTACCGTCATTGAGCGAGTTCCTTGATGAGTTCGCATATCGCACGCATCTGGCGCTGGAGCTCAAGTCGGACGCACTTGAGGCGGTGGTCGCCCGGGAGCTACGTGCCCGGGGGCTAGGCGACTCGGTCACCGTCACCGCGTTCGAGTGGGGGCGGCTGGAGCGGATGCAGGTCGAGCTCCCCGCGGTGCGCACTGGCTACCTGGCCGCTGCCTCCGATGAGGCCGGCCTGCGCCGTCTAGTGGCGGCAGGGGTGCGACAGGCATGCCCGCGGGCCGACGCAATCACCGCCGCCCTGGTGGAGCGGGCGCACGCTCTCGGCCTGGAGGTGCGGGCCTGGGGAGTGCGGAGCGATGAAGAGATGCTGCGGGCGTTGGACGCCGGCGTGGATGGAATGACGGTCAACTGGCCGGACCGGCTGGCGGCCGAACTGCGTCGACGCGAGTCGTCGCTGGTCTAGCCTAGGCGTCCCTCAGCGCCTCCTCGAGCATCGCCAAGTAGTTGGGCACGGGGATGTAGCTGGGGATGGAGTTGCCCGAGCCGATGGCGAACCGGCCCGCCGGAGCGCAGGCGTCGATGAGGGCACGGGTGCGAGCGCGCACGTCAGCCTCGGTACCGCGAGCCAAGATGTCCACGTCCACACCGCCGAGGGCGGCGACTCTATGTCCGTAGTCCGCGTGGAACTGCTCGGCGGGGAGGATCGCGTCCTCGAAAGAGTGCTTCCCGTCGATGCCGACCGTGTCCAGTAGGTCTGGGAGGATGGCGGCCAGGTTCCCGCAGGAGTGGAGGAAGTAGAGGCGACCGTGCTCGTGGGCCAGGGCAGCGAAGCGGGTGTGCCAGGGGAGGGTGAGGCGGCGAAGGTCGGCGGGCGAGATCAGGGTAGACGTACGAAAGCCCATGTCGTCGCCGGGGAAGAGGGCGAAGACGCCGTCCAGGTCGAGCAGGGTGCGGTAGAAGCCAAGCATGAGTTCGCCCAGGCGATCGGCCGCGGCGGCAACCAGGTCGGGCTGGTCGTGCAGTGCCAGGCAGAGTCCCTCGTAGGAGAAGAGGTCAGACAGGTGTTCGTACACCCCGCCGCCGTGAGACACGATGAGGCCCATTCGCTCGGGAAGGTGCCGGTTGACGTACTCGAAGGGGCCGAAATCGAAGTCCTGCAGTCGGGGCCAGGCGTAGGTCTCGAAGTCGGCCCAACTGGCGATCACGCCCTCATGCTGGTTGGCCCAGCTGCGGTCGGCGTCCGATCCGGGAGCCGAGTCGGGTGCGGCTAGTCGGTGGCGTGGGAAGGGCAGCCCGATCTCCAGCCGCACGAAGTCATAGCCTAGGCCGCGCCAGAAGGCGATGAAGTTGTCGAGATAGGCCGTCTGCGACGCTGGATCGCCCGGCTCGGCGTCCACCCAGGTCCGGCCTAGCCCTTCGCTGACGATGGGGCGCATCAGTTGGCGATCCACCAGGTACTCGATCAGCGGCGGACGGCCGCCCCGATCGGCGCCGGTCACGAAGCGGCGGAAGCGCTCAACATCAGGACGGGGCCGGGCTATGGGTAGGCGCATGGCGGTCTCCCTGGGGCGGCGTGGGGCCGACTGGACTTGATGGCGATGTTAGTGTGCGGGTGGCAGGCCGGTCAAGAAGCTTGGAGTTCCGCTGCCTAAGCGTGTAGAGTGAATGGGGCTGAAGAACAGCGTCCGGTCCGGCGAGAGTCGGTCGAGGCGAGTTTTGGCTAGGGACGGAGCACGTATGGATGTAGCCGCACGGCGGTATGCGATAATCGGGGTGGTGGCCCTCGCGTTGCTCTGCCTGGCGCCCGCGCTGCTGGCCGCCGAGCCGGCGAGCGCTCAGGGAGCGGCTATTCTGGCGGTGGAGCCGGCGGAGGTGCAGGTTCAGCCCGGCCAGGAGTTCGACCTGGATCTGGTCGCCTATGGCGTCACCGAGGCGTATGCGTTCGAGGTGCTTATCGTGTTTGAGCCGGGCTACCTCGAAATCGTCGACCAGGACCCGGTGATGTTGGGGGCCCAGGTGACCATAGACCCGGGTTTCCTCAGTCCCGACTTCCTTCTGCAGAACGAAGCCGACAACGCGCTCGGCACTCTTGAGGTGGCGTACAACCAGGTCCCGCCTTCTCCGGCGGCCACCGGGGACGGAAGGCTGCTGAGTATGCGGATGCGCGCCCTACAGGCAGGCACCGTGTATGTGAAGTTGGACGACGTCCTGATGGCGCGCGAGGACTCCAGCCGCATGCTCGTCGGTAGCCGCTCGGCCGAGGTTCTCATCGGCGACGCCCCGGTCGAATCGACGCCAACGGAGACGGCCAGCCCCACGCCAGAGGCTACCTTCACCCCCGTTCCCTCGGATACGCCCGCCCTTCCGACGGAGACGCCGACCCTGCCTGTCGAGACTCCCACTTCTGCGTCCACGTTCACACCGGTCCCCCAGACTGCCACGCCTACGATGGGACCCCCCGTGACACCGGGGGTGGAGACGCCCGAGTTGATGTCGACTCCCGCAGAGAGCACTTTCGAATCGCCGTTGGCGACGCCGACCGGCCTTGCCGAGGAGGGGACCTTTGTGTCGCCGCTGGCCACGCCAACGGCGCCTGCGAGCCCGGAGGCGGAGCCGTCCGCTACTGCTACGCGGGAGGTCACGGCCACGCCCGCGCCGGAAGCATCGCCGCCGGTGACACCCACCGCGGCGCGGACGGACCCGGCGGCGGAGGAGGTGCAGCGGAACACCTACCAGTCGCTGGCCTTCATAGCGGTGGTGGTGGGGATCATCATAGTGAGTTACGCCCTATTCGTGGTGTTGCCGCGAGGGAGGAAGGGGCGCGCGTAGCCGGCGGTTCGCGCGTGGTGGAGGTGTGGAGGCGCGCCCACCTGGGCGCGCCTCCGGGTTTCTCGGGGTCGCGACGCTGCTAGAGCTGCGGGATGCTCTCCCACTTACGAGAGGCGGCGGAACGAGCGACGGCCTCGAGCGTGGCCTGGGTGCGGGCACCCTCGCGGAAGCTGGGCACGGCCTCGCGCTCCTCGGCGATGGCGGTGACGAACTCGAGCACGGAGTGCACGAAGGTGTGCTCGTAGCCGATGATGTGGCCGGCGGGCCACCAGGCAGCGGCATAGTCCCCGAAGGCGCCTCCGCTGACGTTGATGGTGCGGAACCCTTGGGCGAACTCCGGGTCGTCCAGGCAGAAGTACTCCAGCTCGTTCAGCCGCTCCAGGTTGAAGCTGATACTGCCGCGGCTGCCGTTGATCTCGAAGGCGTTGTAGTTGCGCCGACCGGCGGCGAAGCGGGTGGCCTCAAAGGTACCGAGGGCGCCGTTCTTGAAGCGACCGATCACGATCACCGCGTCGTCCACCGTGACTTCGCCCCGCGGACCCTTGCCGGTGGCGCCCCAGGCGCCCTCGGAGGAGTCGGGCAGGGGCCGCTCCTTGATGAAGGTCTTGTCCGCGGCGGAGACCTCTTCCAGATCGCCCACCAAGTACCGCGCTAGGTCGATATTGTGGGCGGCGATGTCGCCTAGAGCCCCGCTGCCGGACAACTCCTTGCGCAGCCGCCAGACCAGGGGGAAGTCCGGGTCCATAATCCAGTCCTGCAGGTAGATGCCGCGGTAGTGGCGGATTTCGCCCAGGCGGCCTTCGTCGATGAAGCGCTTGGCAAGCTGAACGGCAGGAACGAAGCGGTAGTTGAAGTTGGTGAGGGTGCGGACACCCGCCTTCTCCGCCGCCTCGGCCATCTCAATGGCCTGGTCGAGGGTGTTGGCCAACGGCTTCTCGCAGATGATGTGCTTGCCGGCAGCAGCCGCCGCCATCGCGATGGGGTAGTGGGTATTACCGGGTGAGCTGATGTCGACGATGCCGATGTCGTCTCGCTTGAGCACTTGCTGCCAGTCGGTGGCGTAGCTCCTCCAGCCGAGCTTGTCAGCGGTGGCGCTGACAGCGGCCTCGTTGCGCCCCACGATCACCTCCATCTGGGGAAGCAGGGGCGGGTCGAAAAAGTGACGCAGTTGCCGGTAGGCGTTGCTGTGTGTCCGGCCCATGAACTGGTAACCGATCAGGGCGACGTTGATCTTCTCTGCCATGTTCTACCTCCTCGTCTGTGAGGTGGATCTACACCCGGATGGGGTACGTTCCGCTGCGGATAGTCTCTTCCAGGAGTGCGCGGTAGTTTTCTGGGTTGACATAATAGGCAATGGTGTTGCTGGAGCCGAGGCAGTACCCGCCGCCGGGCGCCACCTCGCGAAGCAGCCTCCGTACCTCGGCGCGCACCTGCTCAGTCGTGCCCCGGGCCAGCAGATCAACCTCGACGTTTCCGATGAGAGCCAGCTGATCGCCGTAACGCCGCTTGACCTCGCGGATGTCCATGGCAGCGGGCTCGATGGGCTGGAGAGCATTGATGCCGCAGCCGATGAGATCCTCCATCACCTCCCACAGTACACCGTCGGTGTGATAAATGTACGGCAGGCCGCGCTGGGAGCAGAGGTCACCGATTTTCCTCATCCAAGGGAACAGGTAGCGGCGGTAGAAGTCGGGCGTCACCATGAGGCCGGTGGCGTAGGCGATGTCGTCGCTGTACCAGAGGGCGCCCACGGCATCGTAGTCCGCCATGGTGCGGAAGATGCCGTACACCAGTTCCCCCAGCTGCTCCATAGCGTAGGCGACCAGATCCTCCTGCTCGTACATGGCGTAGCAGAAGGGAGTGAAGCCCATCATCTGCCAGGCGGTGGTGAAGATGTCACCGAACCGGGCCACCACGCCCATACCGTCGGGCAGGAGGCTGCCGACCTCATCGAAGGGGCCGAAGTCGACCTGGTCGAGGGTGGGAACAGGGTGGCGCTCGAGGTCGGCCCAGCCGGCGATGACGCCGCTGCCTTCGCGTCCCCAGCTGCGCTCGTAGCGAGCGGCGCCGTCCTGGACGAGTTCGCCTTCCCAGTAGGAGAAGGAGAAGCGCGGCGGCAGGCCGATGTAATCGTAGCCGGCGCGGTACCAGAACTCCACGTCATCGGCGACGGAGACGACGGGCCGGCCCAGGTATGCCTCCTTGGCCTCCGCGTCCACAAGCAGTTCGCAGAGGGGGACGCGGTCGGGCTCTTGCCGTCGCAGCGCCCTGGTGAGTCTCTCGAAGTCTGGTGCGGGAGTGTACTCCACGTCTTGCGCCCCCCTAATGGATGCTGATCGATTGCCTAGGCGAGGCCCATGGCCTCGGGAGTGGCCTGGAAGAACTCCAGGATGTTGCCGTCCGGATCGCGGAAGAAGGCGTTCCAGAGACCGGGACGAGCTTCGCGGGCAGGGGCGTAGAACTCGATGCCCCTGGCCTTGAACTCCTCATATGTCTTCACAACGTCGTCAACCTCGAAGGCGATGTGGAGCATTCCCTTGCAGCCTTCGGCCTGGGCTTGGGTAGCTTCCGGGTTGTTGATGAACTCCAGCCGGGTGCCGCCGATGTCGACGAAGACGATGTTGTCTCCCAGGGCGCCGTCGGTGGGGAATCCCAGGACTTCGGTGTAGAAGCCCACCAGGCGCTTGATGTCGGGAGTGGCGACGGCAATGTGATGCGACTTAAGGATGGCCATTCGTGTCTCCTCAGGCAACGTAGGTGGAGAGGTACTTCTTCGCCAGGATCAGGCCCTGCTTCACCTTCTCCTCTGTGCCACTCCAGACCGGGTCCTCGTGCTCGGTGCTGAGGGGGCCGTCGTAGCCGTGCTCGGACAGCGTCGATATGAAGCGAGGCCAGTCCACCTCGCCCATGCCGGGAATGCGGTAGCGGAAGAAGCGCTGCCGCGGCATGAACATGCCGGCGCGAGCGACCACGTCGTCCAGAATCTCCGTGTCCTTGGTATGGACGTGGAAGATGCGCTCGCTGAAGTCCTTGACGGCCTGGATGTAGTCGATCCCCATCATGTACAGGTGGCTGGGATCGAAGTTGAGGCCGAAGTTGTCCACCGGTAGGGCGTCAAACATCTGCTCCCAGACGACGGGGGACATGAAGATGTTGCCGATAAGCCCTTCAACCTGGGCGCCGAAGCCGGGCCAGTTCTCGATCCCGATGCGGACGTCGCGATCGGCGGCATAGCTGAGGATGTTGCGGAAGACAGGCACCGCCTCCTCGATGTTCTCCTGCAGCGAGGTCAGGTGGTTGCGGCCCACGAAGGCGCTGACCTCACGGACCCCCAGCCGGTGAGCGGCATCGATGACCTGGCGGAGGTGGGCCTGGATGCGCTCTCGCTGGGCCGGGTCGGCGGCCAGGTTGTTCTCGCAGCAGGTGAGGCAGGAGATCTCGATGCCGTTGTCGGCGCAGAGGGACAGGAGGGCGTCGGCCTTTGCCTGGGTGAGGTTCTCCACGTCCAGGACGTTCTCCGCGGGCCGGCCGGGTGAGATGGTGGTGGAGGTTAGCTCGAGCGTCTGGAACCCGTTGGCGCCGGACCACCGCACGATGTCTTCCAGCGGTACTCCTCGCAGGCAGGCGGTGAGAAAACCGATCTTCATATGGTGCACTCCTTGGCTAGATATTGGCGGCCGCGTCCAGGCTGGGGCCGACGCGTCTCACCAGTTCAGCGACCGACTCACGGTCGGGGAGCGAAGTCTGCGCGCCCAGGCTGGTGACGGCCAGCGCACCGGCGCAGTTGGCGAACACCAAGGCCGGCCGGAGGGAGAGGCCCTCCAGCAGAGCTGCGATCAGGCCGCCTATGAAGGCATCGCCGGCGGCGGTCGTATCCACCACCGACACCTCTGGTGCGGCCACGAGACCGGACTCCGAGGCGGTGGTGTAGACGCAGCCGGCAGCGCCCAGGGTTACGATGACGCAACCGGCACCGCGCTCCCGCAGCATCCGTGCGGCCGCGATGGCGGTGCCGCTATCAGTGGGGCGAACGCCGGCGAGTGACTCCGTCTCCTGCTCATTGACCACCAGGTAGTCAACCCGGTAGGCGTCGGCGGGAAGGTCGGGCAGCGCGGGAGCAGCGTTCAGGACGGTGGTACAGCCGGCAGCGCGAGCCTGGGCGATGGCGGCTGTGACGACCGGGAGCGGCACCTCGCACTGTAGGCCGACCACCCCGGCCCCGGCGAACGCATCCCGACGTTCTTCGACGTGGGCCGGGACGAGGGCGTGATTGGCCCCGGAGGCGACGACGATGGTGTTCTCCCCGGCTCCGTCCACCAGGACCATGGCTACGCCGGTGGCCTGGCCGACCATACGGCCGACGAGGGTGGTGTCCACCCCTTGGCGCTGCAGGTTGTCCAGGGCGGCGGTGCCGAAGTCGTCATCACCGACGGCACCGATGAGGGCGGTGGACGGTCCCAGGCGGGCGACGGCGGCGGCCTGGTTCGCGCCTTTCCCCCCGGGCACGACGCTGAAGCTGCCCCCAACGACCGTCTCCCCCGGCCGGGGCAGGCTCTGGGTGCGCATCACCAGGTCCATATTGATGCTGCCGACGACGAGGGCCCGGCTCATAGTCAGGCGTCCTTCATCTGCCGCTGCGCCTGCACCAGGGTCCGGCGGGCCAGGTCGGAGATGCGGTTGACCTCGAAACCCTGGACGGCGCTGTGCAGCGTGTCGTTCAGGGGAGTCACCCACTTGGCGGGGAGGGCGCGCGCCCCCAGGGCGGCTCCCACGATGGAGCCCACGGTGGCGCCGTTACAGTCGGTGTCCCAGCCGCACATGACGGCTATGGTGACGGCCCGCTCGAAGTCGCCGCCGGAATGGAGCAGCGCCAGGGCGACGGCACAGGCATTGTTGATGGTGTGCACCCCATGATAGTGGCCGTAGTCGCGCGCGACCCGCTGCCAGGTTGTCTCCCAGTCGGGGTCCGAAGCGCACCAGTCCATGGTGCGCCGGAGCGCCTGGGCCAGGCGGCAGTCGTGCGGGATCTCGCTCAGCCCGGCCTCGATGACGGTGCGGGGCTCGCGCTCGGCGAAGGCAGCGGCGATACAAGCGGCGGCCCACATCTCGCCGTAGATGCCGTTGCGGACATGCGAGAGACGGGCGTCGCGATAGGCGAGCTCGGCTGCTTGCTCCGGCCGGCCGGGGCAGACGTAGCCCCACATGTCGGCCCGGATCTGGGCACCGATCCACTCCCGGTAGGGGTTGTGGTGCGTGGCCGTGTCGGGCGCGTGCAGCCCATTGACCAGGTTGGCGTAGGCCACGCGCTCGGCGGTGTACACCTGCCAGTAGGGGAGGCACGAAAGCCAAGCGGCCGCGACATCCTCGGTGGTGAAGGAGGGGCCGTGCTTCTCCAGCAGGTAGAGCCCGAGGATGGTGTAGTCGGTGTCGTCGTCGCGCGGCCCGGCGACTACGCCGCCACGCAGCCAGGAGGCCGGCTTGCCCGCTGCTGAGGGCGCCCCTTCCGGCTCGGGCAGGACCTGAGGAAAGTAGTCATCCAGCGGGTAAGCACCCGCCGGGTCCAGGTAGGCGCGGATCTCCGTGTGATGCCAGCCCTCACACGGCTTGCCGAGGAGACACCCGGCGGCTCGCCCGAGCCAGGCGCCAAGGATTCGGTCGAGCAGCCTGTCGGCGGACCAGGCCGAGGCGATGCGCCGCGGACCCTGAGGCCGCAGGGGCAGGATCTCGTCCAGGGTGGAAGGTTCGGCGGCATCGAGGACGCCGTCGCCCGGGAGCTCCTGGAGTTGCCGGTAGAGGCTCTGCAACGAGTCCTGGTCTTCGGCGCGGGCGGCAGCGACGGCCGGTTCGAGGGAGGCAACACCGACGCCCTGCTCCCGAAGTTGCGTCAGTTCGTCCTTCAGCAGTTGCTTGGTGATGAGCATGGCGCCTCCGCATCTCGGCCGGCCAGAAGTGGTCGGGATTCTAGCCCGGGGTGACAGCGGTGTCAACGGCCGTGACGACCGGTCCAGCACCGGCGAGAGCCTAGGGCAGAAGCTCCATGATCCAGGTGAGGGAGTGAGCGCCAGCGAGGGCGAAGGCAACGGTCTTGATCGTCTTGCCCAGCCAGGTAGCGCCGGCGAAGCGGAGAACGGGCATGCGCATTGCACCGGCGGCAATGCCCACCACGTCGAAGACGCCGATGGGAAGGATCGAGAGGACGAGCACTGCCCAAGCTCCGTGCCGGCGGGTGATGCTCTCCAGCCGCTCGTAGCGTGGGTCTTGCCCGAAGGCAGAGCGACCCGCCCGGCCGGCGATATAGCCCGTCATCTCACCGAAGGTCTCGCCGAGACCAGCGGCCAGGCCGACCAGCAGCGGGTTGAGGACGTGGCCCATGGCGAAGGTGAAGGCGAGCCCGGGTGCGGGGAGTACGACGGTGGCGCTCGTCAGGAGGCTCACCAGGAAGATGCCGGGATATCCCAGCTCCTTCATGCCCTGGATCTGATGGCGGAACCGGATGGCAAGGAGGCTCACGGCCAGGGTGAAGATGATTACGGCCGCCAGGCGGAGCGCCGTCTGCCGGCGACTGAGTTCCTGCTTCGCCGCCGCTTCCGGCGTGTTGGTTCCTTGCGTCATCGGCTCGCTCATATCACTGGCCGGAACCGGCTAGATGCCCAGGGGCAGGGCGAGGGGAAGGCCGGCGCTTGCCGGCTGTGCCAGGTTGGCGAGCCAGCGCGCGGTCAGGTGCACCGCCGGAGGCAGGCTTGCTGCCGGCACGGCGTCAGTGAGGCGAAAGAACATCGCCACCAGTATGGCAACCAGCACTAGGACGGCGATGATGATGGGAATCTTGCTGGTGCGCAGCCACCGGGTGACGGCAGGAGAAAGTGCCGGCCTACGGCTCTTGGCGGCAGAGCGCGATGGCGTGGCTGGAGTGGCGGCGGGGCGGCGCGTGGCTCTAGCCCGACTGAGGCTGCGTTGACCGGCTGCAGGGCGCTTCTTGGACAAGGGCTACCTTCCGAAGGAAGTGTCCGACCATTCTAGGCGTCGCCGCGGGCCGGGGCAAGGCATCACGCACGAGGTCGAGGTTGTCCGGCCCTGTCGGGCGACATAGAATCGCGGTCTGAGTAGCCGTACCCGGATGGAGGAGGGACAGCATGAGTGAGAGGCGAGTAGAGACTGACTCCATGGGCGAGGTCCGGGTTCCGGCCCGGGCCTACTACGGCGCTCAGACACAGCGAGCGGTGGAGAACTTCGCCATCAGCGGCCTACGACCTTCCGAGGCATTTGTCCGGGCCACCTCTTGGATCAAGCTGGCGGCGGCTCGCGTCAACGGGCGCCTGGGGCTGCTGGATGGCGAGGTGGGGGCGGCGATAGCGCAGGCCGCGGAAGAGGTCGTGGCCGGGCGCTTCACCGACCAGTTCGTTGTGGACGTCTTCCAGGCGGGCGCCGGCACCTCGCACAACATGAACGCCAACGAGGTCATCGCCAATCGGGCCAATGAGATCCTCGGCCACCGTCTCGGGGAGGGTGGCCCGGTTAACGCCAATGACCACGTGAACATGGCTCAGTCCACCAACGACGTCATCCCCACGGCCATCCGGCTGGCGGCGCTTGACCTGCATGGCGGCCTGGCGGACGCGCTCGTCCAGTGTGAAGAGGCCCTTCGGCTCAAGTCCCTCGTTTTCCAGGACGTAGTCAAGAGCGGCCGGACTCACCTACAGGATGCCGTGCCCGTCACTCTGGGGCAGGAGTTCGGGGCCTACGCCGACGCCCTGGGTCATGACCTGGGCCGGCTGAACGCGGCGGCCGATGACCTGGCGCGGTTGGGCATCGGCGGGACGGCGGCCGGAACGGGCCTCAACGCTCACCCGGACTACCACGCCGAGATGGTCCGCGAGCTCGAGTCCATCACCGGCTTCCGGCTCCGTTCCATGGGCAACCTTTTCGAGGCCATGCAGAGCCAGGCCGACATCGCCGCCTATTCCGGTGCGCTGCGCGTTCTTGCCCTGACGCTCACGCGCATCGCCAACGACCTGCGGCTGCTCTCGTCCGGCCCCATGACCGGCCTGGCGGAGATCAAGCTGCCCGCGGTGCAGCCCGGCTCGAGCATCATGCCCGGCAAGGTCAACCCAGTGATGCCGGAGATGCTCAACATGGTCTGCTTCCACGTGATCGGCAACGACACCTGCATAGCCATGAGCACGCAGGCGGGCCAGCTGGAACTCAACGTCATGATGCCCATCATGGCCTACAACCTGTGCCAGTCGCTTGAGGTTCTGACTAACGCCCTGGGCGCCTTCACCGACAAGTGCGTGCGCGGCATCGAGGCGGACGAGGACAGGTGTCGGTACTGGGGTGAGCGCAGCCTGGCGATAGTCACCGCGCTCAACCCCTACATCGGCTACCGCGAAGCGGCGCGGGTGGCGTACGAGGCTCTTAGCAGCGGGCGGACCCTGGCCGAGGTGGTGCAAGAACGTGGCCTGATGTCGCCGGAGGACCTTGCTGTCGCCCTGGACCTGGGCGCTATGGCGCGCGGCGGCATCATGGGCCGCGCCTAGGTGCGACTCCTCCTCCTGGCTCTGGCGGCGGCGCTGGCGACCAGTCTGCTCCCCGTGGCACGGGCGGACGCGGGAGGTCCGGCGCTTCTCTTCGCGTCGGACGTGGACGGCGACGGTGACATCTACCGGTTGGCGGCGGACGGCTCGGTCACGAACCTGACGGCCAACCGCGAGCCCGACTGGTCGCCGAGATTGGCGCCGGGTGGCCGCCGGCTCGCCTTCGTCAGCCGCCGCGACGGGAACTCCGAGATCTACCTCATGGCCCTGCCGGTGGGAAACGTGCTCAATCTCACCAACCACCCGGCAGCTGACTATGAACCCGATTGGTCACCCGACGGAAGGCGGCTGGTGTTCGTCTCGGAGCGCGACGGCGGGCGTGACCTCTATCTCCTGGATTGGGCCCTAAGTGAGGTGACCCGCCTGACGATGGCCGGGCCGGGCGAGGTATACCGCTCTCCCCGCTGGTCGCCGGCAGGAGACCGCATCGCCTACTCGGCCGTGCGGGGCGGTGTGGAGCAGGTGTACGTGCTCGACCTCGACATCGGCGCCGAGACCCAGGTTACCGACTGGCCTCTCAAGGGACGTTACCCGGCCTGGTCGCCGGACGGGAGGCGTCTTGCCTTCGCCGGCTGGCACGACGACGACCGGCCGGGGGTGTACGTGGCACAGAGTGACGGCAGCGAGGTGGAGTGGCTCTGGGAGGCGCGCTCACCGATCCGCAACCTGACCTGGGTGGGTGACGACATCCTCCTCGGCCGGGCCACGGCCACGGGCGCGGAGATCGTATCGCTCTCGGTGACGACGCGGCAGGCGGAAGTGGTGATCTCCGGCTACGGCTGGGCAGACTGCCCCGAGGGTGAGGGGGACTCGCGACCTTCGGCCGGGGCCGAGCGGCACGATCGGGAGCCGGGAGCCAAGCGGGTGCCCGCCGTCCTCGGGGCCAACGTCGCTGACCTCAGCAACGCCCATCTGCTGCAGCAGTTTGGGTTCGGCTGGCTGAAGAACTACCTGTCTTGGGCCGGGGTGGAGCCGGAGCCAGGCGAGTTCTTCTGGGAGGACGCCGACAACGTGGTCAAGGCGGGCGAGACAGCGGGCATGCAAGTCCTCATGCGCCTGCACGACACGCCCACCTGGGCCCGCCCCGATGGCACGACCCTCACCCATCCTCCGGACGATCTGGAGGCGTATGGGGCCTTCGTTACCGCTGTGGCGCGCCGGTACCGAGGCCGCGTTGCGGCCTACGAGATCGGCAACGAGCCCAACCTGGACTTCGAGTGGGGCGGGCAGCGGCCCGATCCCGCCCGCTACGTCGAGATGCTGCGGGTGGCCTATTCCGCCATCAAGGCCGAGGACCCCGAGGCGCTGGTGATCACCGGCGGCTTGGCAACCACGGGCGACGGCGGCGAGGGCTCCATGGGAGACCTGGAGTTCATCCGGGCGATGTACGCTGCCGGGGCCCAGGGCCACTTTGACGCACTGGGCTCGCACCCCTACGGGTTCGGCCTGCCGCCGTTCCGGGTGCACCCTTGGGGCCTGTCGGCGGCGCGGCTGGCGGAGCAGCACCGCGTCATGGTGGAGGCCGGCGATGGCGCGACGCCCCTCTGGGCCACCGAAGTGGGCTGGCCGCTGGCGTCACCCTGGCAGATGGGGGAGCACGACGAGTACTCCGTCACGGAAGAGGAGCAGGCCTTCTACTACCAGCAGTTGGTGCTGCAGGCGGCGCAGAACTGGCCCTGGCTGGAGGCGGTGTTCATCTTCAACCTGGACTTCAGCACCGTGGCCTGGTACGACGCTGCTCAGCCGATGCGCTGGTACGCCCTATTGGAGGGTGACGGCAGCCCCCGCCTGGCGTTCACTCGGCTGCGCGGGATAGGCACTGTGCCGGAGTCGGCACTTGGTCGCGAAGGAGTCGCAGTTGCAGACCGGTGAGGCAGTCGTGGCGGCGGGTACTGCTCGCGTCAGTTCAGTGCGGTGGCTGGCCATTCTGGCGACACTGGGAATGGCGGGGCACGGTCTCGGTCAGACGGTTATGGGACCGGTGGTGGCCGAGGTGATGACCGAGTACGGCGTCCGCGAGACGGCGGTCGGCGTGCTCCTGGCGGCGGGTTCACTCGGCTTCATGGTTGGCTGCCTGGCGGGTGGCTTCGTCGTGGACCGCGTGGGGCTCAAGCCGACGCTCCTGGCGGCTTGGGGACTAGTCATGGTCTCACTCTTCGCGCTCGTGTCGGCCCCTGTCTTCGCCATGGTGCTGGCCTGCTACTTCCTCTTCGGTGTGGCCTCCGGCTTTGTGGAGACCGGCCTCAATGTGCTGCCGACACAGATCGGCGGCGGCGCCTGGATGATGAACCTGGTGCACATGGGCTTCGGGGTAGGGGCTCTGGCCGCGCCCCTGCTGGTGGCGGCGCTGCTCAGGAGTGGCGCCGGCTGGCGCGGCGGGTTCTTGCTGGTGGTGGCTTTGGCCGCGCTCACGTTGGTGCTAGGGCTTGGTTCGCAGTTGCCGGAGGCGCCCGGGCGGCGGCCGGCCAGCGAGGGCACTCCGCTGCTTCGCCTGGCGCGCCACCGCCTGGTGGTGATGGGCGGCCTGGCGCTCTTCTTCTATGTGGGCGGGGAGATGGGCGTCAACGCCTGGTCGGTGCTATCCATGCAGGAGCGATTCGGGCTCGACGCCCTGGGCGCGGGCACGGCGCTGTCGCTCTTCTGGGCCGCCATGTTGGCGGCGCGGCTGGTGCAGGGAGCTATCGTGGCCCGGTTCAGCATCCCGTCCGTGGTGACCGTAAGCGGCGTGATCTCCGCCCTGGGGATTTTCGCCTTCACGTTGGCCACCACACCGGCGCAGGCCTACGCTGCCGCGATGGTCGCCGGCCTGGCCGCGGGAGGCATGTACCCCAACGTGATGGTCTACGTCAACGGCCGCTTCCCCCGGCAGATTGGGGCGGTCACCGGCATCCTGAGCACGGTGGCCGTAGGTGGGACGTTCGTGCTGCAGCCAGTGGTGGGCCGGGTGGCGGAGACGGCCGGCCTTCAGGTGGGCGTTCTGCTGGTGGCTGCATCAATGCTCGTCTCGAGCGTTCTCCTGCTGGCAGTGTGGCTGCGCGATAGAGGCGCGGCGAGCCCCGCCCATTGACGCTCCCGGCCATGATGGTACAATGCCGGCGCCGAAGCTCGGGACGTAGCGGTGTGCCGTGCTGCCGGCACGCCTCCACTTCCTGGGCGTAAGGAGAGCGGGAATGGCCTACTTGTTGGGCGTAGACATCGGCACCGGCGGGGCGCGAGCGCTGCTCATTCGCGAGGACGGCCTGCCGGTGGCGTCCGCCACGTCGGAGTACCCCCTGTACCAGCCCTACCCGCAGTGGGCGGAGCAGGAACCCGCCGACTGGTGGAAGGGGGCGGTGGAAGCCGTCCGGGCCGTTCTGGCGCAGTCAGGCGTGGCGCCCGATGCCATTCGCGCCCTGGGACTGTCTGGTCAGATGCACGGAGTCGTCCTGCTCGACGACGCCCATAAGGTGCTCCGGCGCAGCATCATCTGGGCGGACCAGCGCAGCCAAGCGCAGTGCGACTGGATCACCGAGCGCATCGGGGCCCAGCGCCTCATCGAGCGCACCTCTAACCCGGCCCTGACCGGCTTCAGCGCCCCCAAGCTGCTCTGGGTACGCGACAACGAGCCGGGCGTGTTTGAGCAGACCCGCAAGTGCCTACTGCCCAAGGACTACATCCGCTTCCGCCTCACCGGTGAGTTCGCCACCGAGGTCTCCGATGCCTCCGGCACGTCGCTTTTCGATGTCCAGGGCCGCGATTGGGCCTGGGACATGGTGGACGGCCTGGGGCTGGACCGCGACCTGCTGCCGCCCGCGTTCGAATCCCCCGTTGTGAGCGGCCGCCTGAGTCGGTCGGCTGCCGAGGAGACCGGGCTGCCGGTGGGACTGCCGGTGGTGGGTGGCGGCGGCGATCAGGCGGCGGGTGCTGTCGGCAACGGCATCGTGGAGACGGGCATCGTCTCCAGTACCATCGGCACCTCGGGCGTGGTCTTCGCCTTCACCGACGCGCCGCGCCGGGACGACAAGGGGCGCCTGCAGACCTTCTGCCACGCGGTGCCGGGCAAATGGCACGTGATGGGGGTGACCCAGGGAGCGGGGCTGTCCCTACGCTGGTTCCGCGACAACTTCGGCGAGGCCGAGACAGCCACCGCCCGCTGGTTGGGCACGGACCCCTACGACTTGCTCAGCCGCGAGGCGGAGCGAGCGCCGCTGGGGTGCGAGGGCCTGCTCTGGTTGCCGTACCTGATGGGCGAGAGAGCGCCGGTGCTGGACGCGGAGGCGCGCGGGCTGTTGTTCGGCGTCACGGCGCGACACGACCGTGCCATGGTGGTGCGCGCCATCATGGAAGGGGTGGTGTACAGCCTCCGCGATTCGCTCGACATAATGCGTGACGAGATGCAGGTACCGGTGACCCAGGTGCGGGCCTCCGGCGGCGGGGCGCGCAGCCAACTCTGGCGGCAGATGCAGGCGGACGTGTTCGGGGTCGAGACCATCACACTGCACGTGACCGAGGGGCCCGCCTACGGAGTGGCCCTGATGGCGGCGGTGGGTGCCGGGCTCTACGACACGGTGGCGGAGGCCTGTGCGGCCACCATCAAGCCGATGGACGTCCAGCAACCTGACCCGGCGCACAAGGCGATCTACGACCAATACTACCAGGTGTACACCAGCCTCTACCCGGCCCTGAAGGAACGCTTTCATCAGGTTGCCGGCCTGGTGCGGCAGTACCAATGACGGCGCGCGAGGTGCGACGATGCAGGTAGCCTGTCTGGGAATCATGGTGGCCGACGTAGTGGCGCGGCCAGTGGTCGAGCTGCCCGAGCGGGGCCGCCTCACCCTGGTGGACAAGATGGAACTGCATACCGGCGGCTGTGCCACCAACACCGGCATCTCGCTGGCTAAGCTCGGCATGGACGTTGGCGTGCTGGGGGCGGTGGGCGAAGATGGCTTCGGCGAGTTCATCGTCCACGAGCTCAACCGGCACCGGGTGGATTCCCGCGGAGTGCGGCGCAAGAGCGACGCCAACACTTCGGCCACCATGGCCATGGTGGAGCCTGACGGCGAGCGGCGCTTCCTGCACTACCTGGGCGCTAACGGCAAGCTGGTTCAGGCCGACGTTGACATGGAGATCGTGGCCGAGGCGGAGATCCTCCACATCGCCGGGGCGCTGGTGATGCCGGGCATAGACGGCGAGCCCACGGCCGCCATTCTGCGCCAGGCCAAGGATCTCGGCCTCACCACGTCCTTCGACACCGTCTGGGACGCGCGCGGCCGCTGGATGGAGATGGTCGAGCCTTGCCTGCCCTTCATTGATGTCATGCTTCCAAGCCTCGCCGAGGCGCAGATGATCACCGGCAAGGATCGTCCCGAGGACGTCGCCCGGGTGTTCATCGACCACGGCGTGGGCATCGTGGGTCTGAAGATGGGCGAGCAGGGGTCGTACGTGCGCACCGAGGACGTGGAGCTACGGCTGCCGCCCTATGTGGTGGAAGCAGTGGACGCCACCGGCGCCGGAGATGCGTTCGTGGCCGGGTTCCTCGCCGGGCTGCTCCAGGGCTGGGACCTGGAGCGGACGGGACGCCTGGCCAATGCCGTCGGCGCCCTGTGCGTCACGGCGATGGGCGCCGTGACGGGGGTGAGGTCCCTGGAGGAGACACTCCGCTTCATGGAGGTCACGCCGACTCGGGCCGGGTAGTGTCGGAGGACTGGCGACCGCACGCCCTTGGGCGAGGCGGGTCGCCGGGCTGGAGGGCTGGCCGCGCGACCGTCCAAGATTGGTCAAACCGGCCAGCGGCATTAGAATGAGTGGAAACGCGAACCTAGACCAGGCTCGCCCAGGCTGGATTCTGCCTGGGCACTCGGTGTGGTCTCTCTACATGAGATGGAGGCGAAATGACGAGGCAGTACGTTACCATTGACGGCAACGAGGCGGCCGCCTACGTAGCCCACAAGACCGCAGAAGTGATAGTGATCTATCCTATCACCCCGTCTTCTCCCATGGGTGAGCACGCGGACGAGTGGAGCGCCTACGGCCGCACCAATATCTGGGGCACCGTCCCCTCCGTAGTCGAGATGCAGTCCGAGGCCGGTGCCGCCGGCGCCGTGCACGGCTCACTGCAGACCGGGTCCCTGAGCACCACCTTTACGGCCAGCCAGGGCCTGCTGCTCATGATCCCCAACATGTTCAAGATCGCCGGCGAGCTCACCAGCACCGTGTTTCACATCGCGGCTCGCACCGTTGCCACCCACGCGCTGTCTATCTTCGGCGACCACAGCGATGTCATGGCGGCGCGGAGCACTGGCTGGGCCATGCTGTTCTCGAACTCGATCCAGGAAGTCATGGACCTGGCGCTGATCTCCCAGTCGGCGACGCTGAAGGCACGGGTGCCCTTCCTGCACGTCTTCGACGGGTTCCGCACCTCCCACGAGGTGGCGAAGATCGAGCAGCTCAGCGACGACGACATCCGGGCGATGATTGACGACAACCTGGTGCGTGAGCACCGGGCGCGCGGCCTTACCCCGGACCGTCCCGTCACCCGCGGCACGGCTCAGAACCCGGATGTGTTCTTCCAGGGTCGCGAAGCCACCAACCCGTATTACGAGCGCGTGCCCGAGATCGTGCAGCAGACCATGGACGATTTCGCCAAGCAGGTCGGGCGCCAGTATCACCTGTTCGACTACGTGGGCGCGCCGGACGCTGAGCGCGTCATGGTAGTTATGGGTTCGGGCGCTGAGACGGCGCACGAGGCGGTGGAGCACCTGGTGGCGCAGGGCGAGAAGGTTGGCCTGATCAAGGTCCGACTCTACCGCCCGTTTGCCGTCCAAGCTTTCCTCAAAGCCATCCCGTCCGCCTGCAAGGGCATCACGGTTCTCGATCGCACCAAGGAGCCGGGAGCCATCGGCGAGCCGCTGTACCAGGACGTGGTCACCGCCATCGCCGAACAGGGCGATCCCGACCGGCGCATCAAGGTCATTGGCGGCCGTTACGGGCTCTCCTCGAAGGAGTTCACTCCGGAGATGGTCAAGGCGGCCCTGGACGAGCTGAAGACGGACAGCCCCAAGAACCACTTCACCGTCGGCATCACCGATGACGTTACCTTCACCAGCCTCGACGTGGACGAGCATCTCGACACCGAGTCTGCCAAGGTGAAGCGGGCCATCTTCTGGGGGCTGGGCTCCGACGGCACAGTGGGCGCCAACAAGAACAGCATCAAGATCATCGGCGAGACCACGCCCAACCAGGCGCAGGGCTACTTCGTGTACGACTCCAAGAAGTCCGGAGCGACCACGATCTCGCACCTGCGGTTTGGGCCTGACCCCATCCGCTCACCGTACCTCATCCGCCAGGCGGACTTCATCGGTGTGCACCAGTTCGGCTTCTTCGAGCGGTTTGATATGCTTTCCGCCGCCAAGCCGGGCGCCACACTGTTGATCAACGCTCCGTATGAGCCGGAAGAGGTGTGGGACAAGCTCCTGCGGCCGGTACAGCAGCAGATCATCGACAAGAAGCTCAATGTCTACGCCATCAACGGTTACCGCGTCGCCCACGAGACGGGCATGGGGAACCGCATCAACACCATCATGCAGACCTGCTTCTTCGCCATCAGCGGCATCTTGCCCGCGGATGAGGCCATTGACGCTATCAAGCAGGCCATTCGCGACACCTACGGCAAGCGGGGAGAGGCCGTGGTGCAGCAGAACTTTGCCGCCGTCGATGCTGCGGTCGCCAACCTGCACCGCATCGAGTTGCCTGCCGCCCCGACCAGCACCGCCGAGTACGCGCCTGTCGTGTCTGACGAGGCGCCTCAGTTTGTCAAGGAATTCACTGCTCAGCTGATGGTGAACAAGGGCGATTCGATCCCGGTGAGCGGAGTGCCGTTGGACGGCACGTTCCCTAGCGGCATCAACCGCTGGGAGAAGCGCAACCTGGCTCTGGAAGTGCCTGTGTGGCAGCCGGACCTCTGCATCCAGTGCGGCCGCTGCGTCCTGCTCTGCCCGCATGCCGTCATTCGTTCCAAGATCTACGACCCGGCACTGCTGGAGGGCGCCCCCGAGACGTTCAAGTCCCAGGACGCGCGCTGGCGGGAGCCGGCCCTTAAGGGCAAGAAGTTCACCGTCCAGATCGCGGTGGAGGATTGCACCGGCTGCGGCGTATGCGTAGAGAACTGCCCGGCCAAGGACAAGCAGGTGCCGGGCCGCAAGGCCATCAATATGGAGCCACAGCTGCCGATCCGGGAGACGGAGCGGGAGAACTGGGACTTCTTCATGTCGTTGCCCAGCGCCGCCAATGACGCCGGGCTCAACTTCAACACGACGAAGAACGTCCAGCTTCTGCCGCCGTATTTCGAGTTTCACGGCGCTTGCGCTGGTTGCGGCGAGACGCCTTACCTGCGCCTCCTGAGCCAGCTGTTCGGCGAACGCACCATCGTCGCTAATGCCACGGGCTGCTCCAGCATCTACGGCGCCAACCTGCCCGACACTTCCTGGGGCCATGATGCCTCCGGGCGCGGCGTGGCCTGGAGTAACTCTCTGTTCGAGGACAACGCCGAGTTCGGCATGGGCTTCCGTCTGTCGCTGGACCAGCGTGAGCAGTACGCCGGCGAACTGCTGGCTGCCCTGAGCGGCGTCGTAGGCCAGGACCTGGCGGACGCCATCCTGCAGGCCGACCAGTCGGATGCAGAGGCCATTCAGGCCCAGCGGGCGAGGGTGGCGCAGCTGCGTGAGGTACTCGCCGGCTGCGACGATCCTCGTTGCCGCGAGCTACTAAGTGTGGCTGACGGGCTGGAGCGCAAGACGGTGTGGGCCATCGGCGGCGACGGCTGGGCCTATGACATCGGCTATGGCGGCCTCGATCATGTGTTGGCCTCGGGCCGGAACGTCAACGTACTGGTGCTGGACACCGAGGTGTACTCCAACACCGGCGGTCAGGCATCCAAGGCAACCGGACTGGGTGCGGTGGCGAAGTTCGCCGCCAGCGGCAAGCCCTTGCCCAAGAAGGACCTGGGCATGATGGCCATGTCCTACGGGTATGTCTATGTCGCCCAGATCGCCATGGCGGCCAACGAGCGCCAGACGATCCAGGCACTGCGGGAGGCAGAGAGCTATCCCGGACCGTCGCTCGTCATCGCCTACAGCGCTTGTATCTCCCACGGCATCAACATGACCAAGAACGCCGATCAGCAGAAGCTGGCGGTAGCTTCCGGTCACTGGCCGCTGTACCGCTATGATCCGCGACGCCGCGAGGCCGGCCAGAACCCGCTCCAGCTGGACTCCAAGGCGCCCAGTGTTCCGCTCAAGGACTACATCTACAACGAGAACCGCTACCGGATGCTTCAGCGAAGTGACCCGGAGCGGGCCGCGATGCTGCTGGCCGAGGCAGAGAAGTATGATGCCGAGCGCTGGCGCAAGTACGAGCACCTCGCTGCCATGACCTTCGGATCGGCCGAAGGCGAGGCGAGCACGGAGGAGGCCTCCTCCGAGTAGTATGCGCAGCAGCCGGATCTCAGCAGGGAGGTTGGCATGAACGTTAGTTCCCGATACTTAGGTCTGGATCTGAAGAGCCCGTTGGTCGCTTCGGCGTCCCCCTTGTCGCGCAGCCTAGATGTGGCCAAGCGACTGGAGGACGCCGGGGCGGCGGCCCTGGTGATGCACTCCCTCTTTCAGGAAGAGGCGGTGGCGGAGAGCCTTGAGCTCGACCACTACCTGAACTACTTCACCGAGGCTTTCGCCGAGGCGCTCACCTGGTACCCGGATCTGCCGAACTACCGGTTGATCCCCGACCGGTACCTGGAGCAGCTCCGCCTCCTGAAGCAGAACCTGAGCATTCCGGTCATTGGCAGCCTCAACGGTGTCTCCACCGGAGGGTGGACTTCTTACGCCCGACAGATGGAGCAGGCGGGAGCCGATGCCCTGGAACTCAACCTCTACCACATCCCCGACATGAACGTGAGCGGGGCCGAGGTAGAGCGGCGCTCGGTGGAGGTGCTGGGGGCCGTCAAGGCCGAGGTATCGATCCCGGTGGCCGTTAAGCTGAGCCCGTTCTATAGCTCCTTTGGCGCCATGGCGCAGCGGCTGGCCGCTGCTGGGGCGGATGCGCTGGTGATGTTCAACCGCTTCTACCAGCCCGACCTGGACCTCGACGAGCTAAAGGTGCAGCCGCGGCTGGAGCTCAGCACGTCTGGTGATCTGCTGCTGGCGCTGCGCTGGGTGGCCATGCTCCACGGGCGCGTGAATGCCCAGATGGCCGTCACCGGCGGGGTGCATACCCACGAGGACGTGATCAAGGCGATCATGGCCGGCGCCGACGTGGCCATGATGACTTCGGAACTGCTGGCCAAGGGCGAAGCTCGCCTCACGGAGATCGAGCGCGACCTGCGGGAGTGGATGGAGCGGCGGGGCTACGAGTCCGTAGGCGAGATGCGCGGCACTCTCAGCCAGCGGAAGGTTGAGGATCCTTCGGCGTTCGAGCGCGCCAACTACGTCCGCGTGCTCCAGTCGTGGCGGCCCGATCCCGCCGGGCAGTTGTTCCGAGAGATGCTCAACAGCTAGACTCGCGCCGACAATCAGGCGGAGTGGAGGACTTTTCGATGACGGTCAGGTACCGCGAAGCACGACGGCTGCCGGGCAGCGAGTGGATCAAGAACCACCCGGCCGGCCTGGACAAGTTCTACCGCTTCACTCGGCGGGTGGTGGACCGGGTATATCCGGTGCTGGACAGAATCAGCCCGAAAGCGGCGGAACGGCTGTTCGTCCTGGGCGAGGTGGTCATGAAGGGCTACCTCTTCAACTGCTTCATGTGCGGTCAGTGCATCCTGCATAGCACCGGCATGACCTGCCCGATGAACTGCCCCAAGAAGCTTCGCAACGGTCCCTGCGGTGGAGTGCGCGCGGGCGGGTACTGCGAGGTGATCCCCACCATGCGCTGCGTCTGGACGCAGGCCTGGGAGCGCAGCCGCCAGTCGCCGGAGTACGCCCACGAGATCCTGCTGATCCAGCCGCCGGTGGACCACCGGCTGCAGGGCAGCAGCGCCTGGGCCAACATGGTCAAGGGTGTGGACCAGCAGCACCCGCCTGCGTGGCAGCAGCCTGAGGAAGAGCAGGTGGAACAGGCGCCTGTCTAGCCGCTCCAGACTACACCGGACCAGTCAGAGGGTCGGGGCCAGCCCCCGGCCCTCTTTGGCGTCATACGCCGATGACGGACTCGGTGAGGGCGAACCAGGGGAGATCAGCACCGGCCCCACCAGGAGATGAGAGGGACATCAGCATGGCCACTTCGGCGGAACCGCGCTCGAAGTCAGCTTTCCGTAGGGACGTGATCAGAAGGTGGTCTCTCTCATCTGCCAGCGCCACTAGCGAAGTAGAGGCGGGCAGGGCGGCGCAGAGCGACTCGACGCTATCCTCCTGCCGCACCATCAGGTCGCTGCAGACCGTCCGCCGGCCCAGCGCGGTCATGGTTGCCGGCAGGAGCGCCACCGTCTCCGCGGGTCCCCCCGGCAGGTCGCGGATCCAGGTCGCGGCGGGAAGCTCGAGCGGACGATCGTGGCGGCGCCAGGCCCAGTAGGCCGTGTCCATCTCGGGCACTCCGTCGTGTGACCGGTGGGAGGCGACAACGTCCTGGACCCGGGCCTCGTCGGCAAGCGAGCAGGGACGCCATCGGGCCGGATCCCCCGGGTCCGTCTTTGCCCGCGTCCAGTAGCGCAGGGTGGCCCGATCGCGGAAGCCGAGGCTCCCATAGAGGCGGTGGCCGGCGCTGCCGGGCGCAGTGTAGAGCTGTAGCGCCCAGAGCCCCAGCTCACGGGCAGCCTTGATGGTCGCGGAAAGCAGGGAGCCGGCCAGGCCGCGACGGCGGTGCTCGGGGTGGGTCATGACGGTATCTATCACCCCGACCGGGCGGGGGGTAGCACCCAGGTGGAGTGCGAGCCGGGTGACGAAGAGGCCCGCCACCAACCCATCCCCGTGCCAGGCCGCCTGGCAGAGGCGAGGGTCGAGGCCGGGTCGGGCCATGTACCAGCGCATGAAGGGCTCGCCGCCCTCGATGACGCCCGGATACTCGGCGAAGCAGAGGTCGTTGAGGCGGGAGACCTGCGCCACGGATGGAGCGCGCGCGGTGTAGGGGCCAGTGGAGTAGTCAGGAGCGGGCATCGCCTACCTCCTGCGTCGCCGCCGTAAGCGCTATCCATTGTTCCAGGCTCACTTGCTGGGCCCTTGTGGAGGGACTAAGACCCACCGACTCCAGCAGTCTCCCCAGGGCGCTCTTGGACAGTGGAACGGCGCCGGCGAGCGAGTTGGCCAGCGTCTTTCGCTTCTGCTGAAAGGCGGCGCGTGCCAAGCGAAAGAGCTGGTCCTCCTCGGCCGGGGTGACGCGGGGCTGAGAGTGCGGCACGATCCGCACCACCGCGGAGTTCACCTTGGGCGGGGGCACGAAGGCGCCCGCCGGCACCCGTGCCACCAGTTCGGCGGCGCCCGCTAGCTGAACCATCAGCGCCAGGAGGGAGAGGTCGCCCGGACGGGCGACGATGCGGCGCGCCACCTCCTCCTGTACCATCACCACCAGCACTTCCGGGGTCGGGACCCAGCCCAGCACATGTCTCAGGGCGGCCGAAGTGATGTAGTAGGGCAGGTTGCCCACCGCCTTGTAGCGGCTGCCGGAAGCAAGGTCGAGGTCGGACGGATGCAGGGCCAGGATGTCCCCCCGCACAACCTGCACGTTTCCGGCGCCGGCGAACTGCCCCTCGAGGTGACCGGCCAGGTGGTCGTCCAGTTCTACGGCGAGGACGCGTCCGGCCTCGGCGACCAGATAGCCGGTGAGAGTGCCCAGCCCGGCGCCGATCTCGACCACTACGTCATCGGGCTGTGGATCCAGGGCGAGCAGCACCTGACGGAGGGCGGACTTGCCGGCGAGGAAGTTCTGCCCCAAGCCCTTCCGGGCGGCGAGGTCGAGCGAGCGCAACAGACGACCGGGGGCCAAGCCCTCGGGGTAGAGCGTGCTGAACTCGCGCTCGGCGCCCACTAGCGCTGCAGCGGCCAGTTGGGTAGCACCCAGCGAATGGCGTAGTCCGGCGGGGCTGGAGCCAGCAGGTAGATGTCCACCCAACGCCGCCAATGGACAAGGCTATAGTCGTCGTAGCAGACATCGATGTGGCGGCCGACGATGGCGCTGCCGGTGTCCTCGGCCACGCCCACTCCATAGCCGGGCACGTACATGCTCGTGCCCATGGGGATCACCGACGGATCCACGGCGACCATGCCGGTGGTGGCGCGCTTGCCGGTGCGTGTCATGCCGTAGTTGGAGGCGGTGCGTGGAGTGCCGGCTGTGCTGGGGCTGTAGGAGGTGACCAGTACGCGCACCTTGCGCCAGTACTGCATCGGTCCCTGGGGCGTGTCCACTGTTCTCAGCACTACCTTGGTGCCGTAGGCCATCAGGCGATCCTGGGGCTCTTGCTGTATCCAGGAGTCCTCAAGTTCGCGGCGCACGGTCTCGCCGTTGATCTCAGTGACGCCGTAGCGCTTGAGGCGCACGCCCTCCTGTCCCTCGCGCGCCATGCGCGTCTGGTCTAGTTCGAGCTCCGGATCGGCATCCCAGAGAGTCTCGAAGGAGGTGGTCTCCTGCTCGACATCCACGTACTCGGAGACGCGGTAGACGGAAATGGCGCGATAGGGCTCCAGGGGCTCGAGACTGCCGGGCACGGAGTAGTCGCGCCCGACGAGGTAGATTCCCGCGCTTGCCAGCCCCTCGCCCACAGTTGCGCCGTAGCCTCGCAGGTCCTGGCGCGTAGAGTCGCTGACAAGGGAGAAGGGGATCGAGCGCTCTAGCCAGATGGAAGTGCCCCAGGAGAGCGGCTGTCCTTGGTGCGGCCAGACGAGGTCGGCCTCGTAGAGGGAGTGCGCCGAGTCTATGCCCTGGGCGACGCTATCGCCCTGGGCCTGAACCGAGGCCAGCAGGACGCCGTCGCGCATGGTTACCGTCACCGGCGCTGTGCCGGCGACGCGGGCGAAGTCCTGCTCGGCCAGGACGCCGAGAGGGGAGGCAACAGAGCGCTGTTCGGCTTGGGCGGAGGACGACAGGTGCAGACTGACGGCTGAGGCCGCCACAGTCACCGTGCTCAGCAGGAGAAATAGAGCGACCACGTATCTGCGGCGGGACTGGTTCGCCGGCCGGGTAACGCTCTGTGGGGCTGATGGGGTTGCCGCCGAGGCGGGCGCCTCTACAGCGATGGTCGCACCTCCGTGCGGTGAAGGCGGATGCCGCCGGCGCGGAAGTCGGTTGAGGATGAAGACCGTGCACCGCCTGTCGCGCCAGCGGGACCAACTTACCTCGATGAGCGACTCAAGCCAGGTTTCCCTGCGGCACCCAGAGGAATCCTCTTACCGCTGCTTCCTTCCGGACCTGACGGGGTTCGTGGCCCTCTGCCGCGCAGGACCCAACCATCAACGCCACTCAATCGAGACAGGCTCGGCTCGCTTGGCTCTCGAGGCGGGGTTCGGCCCCGCTGTAGCGGATTGCGGGTACAGGGCACCGCTAGTTCCCCGCCTAGCACGGTCTCAGGAGAAAGAGTAGCACATGGGTGGCGGTGCTGCAAGAGGCGGGGAGCAGAGGCGGAGAGGGCGGGATTCGAACCCGCGAAGGATTTCTCCTTACGCGATTTCCAGTCGCGCGCGTTAGACCAACTACGCTACCTCTCCGGACGAACAGGCCCCATTATACGGATGGGGCGTCTCGGCAGGCAATTTGGGGGGCACGGTGGCCCTCCCCGGACGGCCTGCCGGTGCGGCCGACAGCCTAGGCCTGGTCCAGCACGCTGGCGCCGCCCTTGTCGGCCAACTCCTGGGCGAAAGCGAGGGCCTCGTCCTTGGTGTCCAGCACCTTGGTGGCGCAGCGGGTGCCCTCCGGCTTAACCACGAACATGCCGTCCTTGCGGAGGGAGACGGCGACGTTCTTCGGGGTGGTTGCCTTAGCCATGCTCAACGCCTAAGGGTGCCAACGCCAGGTAACGGGCGTCTGTTCCCACATATCGGCCAAGCTGCGCGCGCAAAGCAGGTGCTGGACAGGCGGGGGCGCTACCACTTCTTGAAGATGACGAACACCGCCGCCAAGATGAGGAAGAAGCCGACGATGTAGTTCCAGCGCAGGCTTTCCTTGAGGTAAAGGACGGAGAAGCCGGAGAAGACGATCAGGGTGATGGCTTCCTGGATGATCTTCAGCTGGGCGGCGCTGAACTGCCCATGGCCGATCCGGTTGGCCGGAACCTGGAAGCAGTACTCGAGAAACGCAATCCCCCAACTGATCAGTATGACGCGAAACAGAGGGGCCGACTTGTACTTGAGGTGTCCGTACCAGGCGAAGGTCATGAACAGATTGGAGATGGTGAGCAGGATGACAGTCCTCAAGCCGCGCCTCCACGCCGCCCGGCACTGCGCCGGCATCGCATCGGGGATGAAATGCCCACGTAGCAGTCCGACCCCCGCAGACCACAAGGGATTGTAGGTCCCGACGCCTCCGACCACAACCGGTTGTGGTCCCTCCCCCTCCCCCGGCATTGGAACGGCATCACGCCCGACGCCTTCGGCGGCGCAAGCCTTTCGCCTGGGCGAAGGGGCTGTCTCAGCAGTGCCGGTCTGGGGTACCTTGTGGGGAGGAAGCACGAGCAGGGGAGCCTCCGCTGGCGGGGGCGACCGGCATCAGACCGGCACGAGGAGGCACACGGCATGGCGCGGCGAAGGGCACGCGGGGAGGGAACGGTCTACAAGCGGGGCGACCGCTGGGAGGGCGCGCTTCAGGTGGACGGGGTCAGACGGCGCGTCTCCGGGCGGACCCGAGCGGAGACGCTGGCGCGTCTGGCTGAGCTCAAGGCTCAGGCGCGAGACGCGGGAGGGCGACTCCCAGACCCCGGCGACCGGTCGGTGGGGGACCTGCTGGACCAGTGGCTGGCGGCGAACGCGTCGCGGTGGAAGGCTCGAACCCTGAGCGACAACACGCGGCTGGCGGTCAAGGCGCTGGCTCCTCTGCGGGGGATCCGGCTGGACCGGCTCGAGCCAGCGGTGGTCCAGGGGCTGGTCAACGGGCTCCTCGCGGAGGGCAAGGGGCGGACGGCGCAGGTCGCCCTGGCGCGTCTCCGTCAGGCGCTCGACCTAGGCGTCGCCTGGGGCTGGCTGGCGTCGAACCCGGCGGCGCGCGTGGTCAGACCGAGGCACCGGGCGGAGCGGAAGGAGCTCTGGACCCCCGAGGAGCTCGCCCGGTTCCTGCGCTCCGACCCCCGACCCCTGCACCGGTTCCTTCTGACCACGGGCTGCCGGGTGGGCGAGGCGCTGGCACTCCGCTGGGCGGACCTTGACCTGGACGCGACGCCTCCGACGGCGCGCGTCGAGCGGACGGGTCAGCACCTGGGGAGCCAGTGGGTGGTGTCGACGCCGAAGACGGCGGCGGGGCGGAGGACGATCAGCCTCCCCCAGGGCCTGGTGGCTGCTCTGCGGGGGCACCGGGCACGCCAGGCGGAGACGCGGCTGCGGTCAGGCGGTACCTGGGAGGACCACGGGCTGGTCTTCTGCGGGGCGACCGGCAGACCCCTGCACGCCTCCGCTGTGGGCAAGGGGCTCAAGGGAGCCTGCGCGCGCCTGGGGATCCGACCGGTCAGCCCGCACGGGCTCCGTCACCTCCACGCGAGCCTCCTCCTTGACCAGGGGCTGAGCCTCCCGGAGGTGAGCCGACGCCTCGGGCACGCCAACCCGGCGATCACGGCGCAGGTCTACAGCCACGTCGTCCGGGGCGACGACAGAGCGGCGACGGCGGCGATCGAGCGGGCTCTCCAGGCGGTCGGCGCGGGCGGCTGAGCCTCGTCAGGTCGGGGGAGGGAGTCGCCTCCTCCGACCCCGCCAGGTCGACCCGTCAGGTCGGGGGAGGGAGTCGCCTCCTCCGACCGGGTCAGGTCGACCGGGGGAGACGCCTGGGGCGGGGTCAAGAGCGAACGAGATCCGAAGGGGAGGGGTATTTCTCGGGGTCGAGATGTGGTCAAGAATGGTCTTCGAGGCTGAGCAGCACCGACCGACGCCCGAGGAGGGACCCGATGACCGCGACCCAGACGACGACCCCGACCCGACTCTGCGAGTGTGGCTGCCGGACCCCGACCACCAGGCGGTTTGCCAGGGGACACGACGTCCGGATGAAGGCTGAGCTCAAACGCCGCTGGCGCGAGGAGCGCGACTGGTCGGCTCTGACCGAGCTCCGGACTCGGGGCTGGCTGGACAAGGTCAAGGAGCTGAGGCGCTTCGGCATCGAGATCGAGTTCCTGGTCCCGAGCCTGAGCAGCATCGACCGGCTCGCCCAGGAGATGGCAGACCGAGGGCTCCGCTGCGAGGTCCAGGGCTACAACCACAACGACGTCGACCACTGGAAGGTGACCACCGACAGCAGCGTCGGCGGGACCGGCTCGACCCAGGGCTGGGTGGGGCGGGAGCTGGTGAGCCCTCCGCTGAGCTCCAAGGAAGGGCGGCGGCAGGTCGAGCTGGCTTGCCAGGCGCTCGCGGCAGTCGGGGCTCGCGTGAACCGGACCTGCGGGCTCCACGTCCACCACGACGCCAGGCACCTGAGCGAGGCGACGATCCTCCGGCTGGCGGCGATGACGGTCGACCTGGGCGACGCCCTGGACGAGCTCGTCGCGGCAAGCCGACGGCGGGCAGCCTGGAACACCTACTGCACACGCTTCGACGCGAACGACCTGAGCGCGCTCCAGGGGCTGGGGCTGCGGGGCTTCGCCCAGCACGCCTCCCGCTACAAGACGTTGAATTTGAGCGCGTTCCTGAGGCACGGGACGGTGGAGTTCCGGCAGCACCAGGGCACGGTCGAGGCGGAGAAGGTCCTCGCCTGGGTGGACCTGGGTCAAGCCCTGATCCGGGCAGCCTCGCGAGGCGACCGGGTCGACGGAGTCGCCCTGGGCGACCTGCTCGAGTGGAGCCCGACCCAGCAGGCGTGGTGGGGAGCGAGACGCCAGGCGCTGGCAGCAGCAGCCTGAGCGGAGACGGCACCGACCGGGGAGGGGGCAGGACCCCCTCCCCCGAGACGACGGAGGAGGAGACGATGAGAACGTTTGTGCTGAAGGACGGGCGACGGTTTGAGGCGGAGGACGCCAGGGGGCTCTTCGCGGCGATGCACGCCTCGAGCCTGTGGAACCGGGACCGGTCGCTGGATGACTACGTCCTGGACGTCGCGGACCGGGCGGCGACCCTGAGCGGGCAGGTGCTTGCTCTGTGGACGGACGAGGAGGCGCTCCTGGACGCGTTGATCGGCATCGGTCAGGTCGAGGAGACGACGCCTGGGCGACGCCGGGGGGCGGTCAACTGCAACGGGGGCAGCCGATGACGGCGATGGCGGGAGCCCCGGCGACCAGGACCCCCGCGAGCGAGATCGCGCGGATGAGCCTGGCTGAGCTCGAGCGAGAGGCGGAGCGGCTGGAGGGTCACCTTGAGGGGATGGGCGACACGGTGCTAACAGACGACGAGTGGGAGGTCCTGATGGATGACCTGATCACGGTGGTAGCTAGGGTCAAGCGGCTTCGAGGGGAGGCGTGAAGGTGGCGACGCAGGCGCGGGAGCGGAGGGGTCTGCTGCGGCGGACCGAAGGCAGGCTGATCACGGCTCAGCAGCATATCCGGGACGGTGGAGTCGCCCTGGCCGAAGGGCTGGAGCTCGTCGACGCGGACCTGACACCGTTGGCCAACCGGGCAGCGGAGCTCAACGAGGCGGCTCTGATGGCCGCAGGGGAGGTGCTGGACGACGTCCGGCGACGCCTGGCGGAGAAGGAGCAGCAGGCGGTCGACTAGGACTGAGTGAAGACGCCTCGGAAGGGAGCGCCACCTGGGATAGGGGTGGCGCTCCCTTCTCGTTGCCCAGCCGTCCCTGCTTCTCCGGGGTGCGGCGCTTCGCTCGAGGTGCCCCCTTGGCTGCTAGGTGGTTATGCCGCCGAACTCCTGACGCAGTTCCCCTATGGCATCGAGGGCCTTCCACTTCGCATCCATGGCGCTCTTGATACGGGCTGCGATACGGGCGGCCTCAGCTCGGTCGCTCTGTACAGGGAGAAGCAGCTCTCGCCAGCGGTCGGCGATGTTCGGGAGCGTGGTATCTATGAAGACTTTCTGATCGATCTGCTGTTGCGTGTAGTGGTGTGAGAGGAGATAAAGAAGGTAGTAGGGGTCAATGCCATACTGGTTGTCCGGCTTGAGCACGCGCAGCACGACGAACTCGCGGGTAAGCAGCACATCTGCATCATGCCGTGAGGCCATTGCGACGGTACCGATGCGGTAGCTGCCACGCCGAACGAACACGATGTCGCACGGCTTCAGGCTAACCCCTCTGCCCTTCACCTTCTCGTAGATATGACGAGGGACGCCTGTGGTGGGGTTCCTGTATAACTCCCAGTTCACAATGTCGGATACGCGGATGTACGGGATACTGCCCATTCCCTTGTACTCAGATGGTGGAGAGCCATGGCCGGGCCAGGCCCGTACGATGCCTTCATCGAGAAGGCGTTGCATGGGAATCAGCTGGATACCTGGCGCGTGCTCGATCTCTTCTCGCACCTTTGGCCAGTAGTACCGAGGGACGTACACGTCATCCTTGACGTTGCTCGCATCGAGGACGAATGTGAATCGGTTGTCCTTGTTGAATGGGTCGAGTAGTTCCTGACGGATTACCGCCAGGTCGTCCCAGATCTCGCCCGTAGGTCTCTGAGCCTCCGCGTCAAATCGGTACAATGGGCGTCCTTCGTGGTCATGGCCCATCTCCTGGGCCACAGCCATGACAACGTGCCCCTGTTGTGGTCTGCCCTTCTGGAGCACGACCAGGCATGTTTTCGCGTTGTTAAACGGCCTAAAGGTGTTGTGCGGCAGGTCTATGACAGCCTTGACGTTGTTGCCACGAAGCATGAAGGCGAGGATGTGTTTGTAGTTAGCAGCATGTAGAAACGTCTCCGGGAGAACGATTGCGAGCGTTCCGCCATCACGCAGCAGCTCCAGGCAGCGCTCAACGAAAAGGACCTGTGGCTCGGTGTCACGTGCCTTCGTGGTCTCTTCCCACTGCCCATCCACAAGCCTCCAACTGTGACCGAGGTGGAAATGAGCAGCCTCGCTTCTCAGGACTTTGATCTTCGAGCCGAAAGGAGGGTTGGTGAAGATCACGTCAAACTGCTTGAATGACCTTCCATCATTCGTGAACAGAGCCCTTGCCTGACCCTCGAACTCGGAGGCTGGATGTAGAGAGTTCTGCTGGGCGACCCCGCCTCGCCCGTCACCAGCGATCGCCATGTACGCCTTGGAGATCTTGACCAGATCGATCTCCTTGTCTATGCCGAAGAAGTACCGCTGAGCGATCTCCTGCTTCTCGCGATCCAGATTCGGGCTGTTCCGGTAGCGCGGGCTTGTATCCATAGCGCGCCAGACATGTTCCAGTGCATAGATGAGGAAGCCGCCCGACCCACAGGCCGGGTCGAGAATCCGCTGCTCAGGCCGTGGATCCACGAGCTCTACCGCCGTGCGGACAACCTCGCGGGGGGTGAAGAACTCCCCCTTCTCACCGACCAGCTTCGACTCGGCGAACACCTCAAAGGCATCGCCCACCACGTCCTTGTCCGTCTTAAGCAGGCTGTACTGCTCCAGCTGGCCGACGACCCAGGCTATCGACTTGGCGTCGAGCGTAATAGTCTCGTCGCGATCAAACACGCCATCATCAACAAGGTGCTGTTTCACCTGATCGAAAAGACCAAGAACTCGCTGCTTGACAAGCTCGGGGTCTTCCTTCAGGCCGACGCGAAATGCGGGGAGGCGGTCCAGATCAAAGCGCTCATCCCAGATCTTCGCGAAAATCAGCCGGATCATTTCGCTGCCAAGCTTCTCACGACGGCTGATGTTGGTGTTCGAGTAGAGGGTCCTCAGGATGCGATTGAAGATCGGCCTTAGGCTGTGCGCCTTCGCAGGGACTAGGTCGGCCTTCGACAACCGCCCGATTTCGTCAACAGCCTCGCCGCTGCGTGGGATATCGAAGATATAGGAGGTTCTTAGCTCCCCTGTTGCAGGATCTCGGTATACATGCTCGATGTCATCACCGTTTGTCCAGACTCCCCAGGCGGCTGAGGTGGCTGACATGTACGACATGACCTGACGCACGCCGTCCGTTCGATTGGGGCGCTTCGTCTCAACAATGGCGAGGATGTCGCTGAACTGGTCGCGTCTCTCACGGCTAGCGGTCTTGTAGATCACAACATCCGCGCGGTCACGCTGGTTGTTGGGCTTAGATATCTCACCTCGCTGTATATACACTTCGATATCCATGCGAGCACGGTCGTAGCCGTAGTCCTCGTGCAGCGTGCGCTCGTAGTTCTGCCGCACCTGCTCCTCGGGCTTGCGCATATCTACGGGCTTGTCTGTGGCGTAATCAAAGCCCCAGCCATCCCTAAGTGGGCTCACCATCGGCAGACTCCCCCATAGCTCGCTTCGCGACTGAACGGCAGATGAAGGTATATCAGGTTCACCGACTCATCGGCAATGTGCCGTCGCACAATCCCCGAGTTGTCGCCGTAGTAGAGGGAGTTCCTCGCCACTGCACCACCTCGCCCGCGTACTGTCCGACCCATTATATCTGGCCAGGCTCGCATTGGGGAGCGGCTCCTGACCCTTACAGGGCAGGACGGCGACCCCGCTGCCTCGTCGTCGCCGCTGGCAGGAGTCCAGGTCGGCGGGACGACCGGGAGAGCGCCTAATCACATCTGGGTATCTACAGGCGGCGCGGGAGGGAGAAAGATCCAGGTGCGGCTGGGGGACGGACCCCCGGCGACGACCCCAGGAGGGACGACGTGACCGACCGATCGACCGACCGACCGACCATCCAGGAGCGCGCTGCGGAGCTCCAGGCGCTGCCCGAGACCGACCTAGTCGCCCTGAGCGACGGGATCTACGGGTCCGACGCACCGCTCGTGCTCCGCCGAGACGACCACGTGGCTGCGGTCCTGGACTACGAGTACGGGCACCAGGAGACCGTCAAGGTCCGCCCCGACTGGCCCGCCAGGATCGCCGAGCTCCAGGCGGAGTACGAGGCGCTGCGGACCGCCTGACCGACGACCCGACGCGGGGAGGGCGGCGAACGCCCTCCCCTGACCCCCTGAGGAGGTACCGACCGATGGCACGCACAGCGATGAGAGTCCGAGCGACGACCCGGCTGACGACTAAGACCCTCGACCGCGAGCTCGAGGCGGTGGTGCAGCGCTACAGCCTGGCGCTCGGGCAGCGGGTGGAGATCGACCCGGCTGAGCTCGACGCCCTGATCACGCGGCTGGAGGGCGCGACCGACGAACTCCACAGGCTGCTCGACCGAGCCAACGTCAACGCCCGAGGCGACGCCTGGGAGACCGACCTAGTGGCGGTCGACCGATGACCCGACCGAACCTGACCGAGGACCGGGCGCGGGTCACCCGCGAGCTCGAGTGGCTGGTGGCGGAATTCGCCGAGGCAGTCTCCGACCCCGACTCCCAAGACGACCTGGCGGGGTGGGAGCGGTGGATGGACGAGCTCGAGGGCGCTCTGACGGAGCTCCGGGCTCTGCGGCAGGACCACGACGAGGAGGCTGACCGATGACCACGACCCGAGACCCGACCCTGGAGGAGCGCAGGCTCAAGGCTCTGTCCCGGCTCGAGGCGCAGGTGGCCGAATACGCGGCTGGCGTCCGGGACGGAACCGCGACGAGCCTAAGCATCTGGAAGGCGCGCGAGGCGGCAATCCGCCGAACCCTGGACACCCTCGACGAGCTCCGGCGCGAGGCGCGCTTCTCGGGGCGGCATCTGTGACCCCGGCAACTGCACTCACGGCAGGGAGCCTCTGGGCGGTCGGCGGCGAGGAGGGCGACGCCGCCTGACGACCCCGGACCCCGCCAGACGCGACAAAAGGACCCCATCCGGCGAACCGGGTGGGGTCCTCTGAACAGGAGGGGGCTGAGCCTGACGCCTGTCAGGATCCGCTGAAGGGCATTCTACACCAGCGGAGGGGCGGACCGACAGACCCCTCGCGGAGGCGCTTTCGGTGGTCCTTTCTCGCGACGGCTGGCTGGGTTAGAATGCTCGTGGAGGGAAGGTGTCGGGACGGCAAGCAGTGGAGGCGCGAAGGAGGACGGCATGGCGAAGGTGAAGACGGCGGGCTGGGCGGCGGAGACGGGCTACATCGCGTCGAGCGTGGGACCGGAGCGGAGGCGTCGGTTCATCCGCCTGGCGCAGACCAACGGGGTGTCGGTCCGGGAGGCGTTCCGTCGCTTGATCGACCGAGCGCTGGTGGAGGGCTCCCTTCCGGACCCTCGCCCGGACGCGGTCCGGGACCTGGAGCAGGAGGGGTGAAGAAGACGACCCCCGAACCTTGTGGGTCCGGGGGCAGCCTCGAGGAGGAACCTGCAAGCGACGACACCCAGAGTCTACACCACGCCGACCCCTCGGAGCAATGGGGGGGCGGCGGACGACCCCTGAGGAGGGGAAGGACCGACGAGAAACCTGGAAAGGGGAGACCCCCGAGCCGAGTGAGCCCTGGGGGGTCCCTGAGGAGAGCCTGATGCAAGACCGCGACGATCTTAGCACGCCCGTTCTAGAGGCGTCAATCCCCTCGGAGCTCCGCGACCGACCCCAGTGGGTGGCGTGGGAGCGCGTCGAGCGGGAGGGCAAGCCAACCAAGCGACCGGTCAACCCGCACACGGGCGGGGGAGCCTCGTCGACCGACCCCCGGACCTGGGGCACCTTCGCGGAGGCGGTCGCCTCCCGCGAGGCGCGCGGGCTCAGCGGGGTCGGCTTCGTCTTCGCCGAGGGCGGCGGGCTGGTCGGGGTGGACCTCGACCACTGCGTCCGGGACGACGGCAGCCTGGAGCCGTGGGCGGAGGAGTGGGTCGACGCCCTGGAGTCCTACACCGAGATCTCCCCCTCCGGCACCGGGGTCCACGTCTTCGTCCGGGGCGAATGGGCGGAGGAGCGGCGCAACCGGCAGGGAGGCATCGAAGTCTACGCCCGAGGGCGCTTCTTCACGGTCACGGGCGACCGCTGGCCAGGGACCCCGGAGACGGTGGAGGAGCGGCAGGAGGCGCTTGACCGGCTGGCGGCACGCCTGGGCGCACGGCAGCCTCTGGCGGTGGTCAAGACGGGGGACCTGGTCCTTGACCCCGGCGCGGCGGTCGACCGAGACCGGCTGGCGGAGTTGCTGTCCGGGGAGGGCGGTCCACAGGCGAGGCGCGTGTGGAGCCTCTCCGGGGACATGGACCTGGTGTCCAGCGACCCCTCCCGGCGGGACCTTTGGCTGGCCAACCGGGCGGTCGCCCTGGGCTGGTCCGACCAGGAGACCGCCAACCTGCTGATCGAGTACCGGCGGCGGCACGCTCAGCAGCCCGAGAAGGCGCTGCGACAGGACTACATCGCCCGGACCCTGACCAAGGCGCGCGAGGGCGAGGAGGAGGACGCCCTGGCGGCACTGGCGCTGCTCCCGTTCAAACCGGTCAAGCTCGTCCAGCTCGGGCGGTCGGGGGAGTCCTACCTGCTCGTCCTCGACGACGGCACGGAGATCGACCTGGACGCCCAGAGCCTGGTCTCGCCGACCGCGTTCAAGCGGGCGATCGTCTCCGGCGGCTTCACCCTGACCCGGCAGGCGACCAAGCGCTGGGAGGCGGTCCTGAAGGCGCTTCTAACCCTGCGCGAGGTGGAGGAGACGACGGACATGGGCGACGTCGTTCGGGACGCCATCGACGAGCTCCTCGCGCGCGGGATGGTGGTGGTCTTCGGCGAAGGGCTCGGTCTGGAGACCCTGAACGACGCCCTGGGAGATCTGGGGCTCTTCTGGACGCCCAGGGCCTGGGCGGCGGTCGACGCCGACGAGGGGAGCGTGTGCGTGATCTCCTCGCGGCTGCTCGACCAGCTCAACCAGAGCCTGCGCGGGGAGTTGACCCCGAAGCTCCTGGCCAAGCACCTGCGAGGGCGGAAGGTGGGGCTCCGGTGCCTTGGGAAGCAGAGCGTGTGGGTGGCGGCGAGCCAACGGGACCGGTTTGACGAGGACGGCGACCGACGACGCTGGCAACCCTCGGTCTGGAAGTCGCGACCGGGGTGGATCGACCCAGAGACGCTGCGGAGCCTGGTGACGCGGGCGAGGGACCTGGAGGAGCGCGACGTGGTCGGAGGCGCGCGGCTGGTGACGGAGGGCGCGGCGAAGGCGCTTCAGACCGGCGGTCAGGGCGACAGGGACACGCCCCAGGAGCAGGAGGCGCGCAAGCAGGGCTTGGCGGCAGCCAGGGCGCTTGGCGAGATCAGGGACGCCCGACGGCGCGCGGGGGAGTCACTGTGACGGGTGTGACCTGCGTTATGACAGGGAAGCCAGCGGTGTGTGTGCGTTGACTTCCACACCGCACGCACTCCCTCGATTTGCCGTCACACTAGGCACACCAGTCACACGATCGGGGACCCACGGGGGAGTGCGGGCGGCGCGCGCGTGAGGCTGAGGGGACAGTCAAAGGCGACGGCGGGAGGAGGCAGCGTGGAGAAGCGGAAGCGGGACTACAGGGGCAGGGCGGCGCGGGACGGGCTCCTCCAGACCCGTGTGGGCTGGGCGAGGGGCGAGGCGTTCGTGGAGCTCGCCAAGCGGGAGGGTGTGACGGTCTCGGAGGCGCTGGCGCGACTGGTTACGCAGGCGCTCCTGGAGGGGCGACTCCCGCGCGCTTGACACCCTTGCCTGAAGAGGTGCCCAGGGAGGGCATCCGGGGGGCGCACGACCCCCTGGGCGCGGTTGGTCGCTGAGGGACAAGGGAGGGCAAGGCTCGCACGCGGCGGCACGATGTGGACTCCGGCGGGGTCAGAAGGAGGCGGTTCGATGGGTGAGGCTGGGCTGCTGGGGCGACCGGACCCGGCGATCGGGGCGGTCCGGGCGATGGTGCGGTGGGTGGAGGCGACTCCTCTGCCGTGGGAGGGGACGGTGACGGACCTGCTCGAGGCGGTCAAGGGGTTCAACCGGGCGGAGGATCCGTTTCCGGCGAGCGCGAAGGGGCTGGGCAAGGTCCTGACGCGGGCGACTCCGCTGCTGGGGAGGCTCGGGCTGGAGGTGAGGCGTCCCTGGTCCGGCAACCGACGGCTCGTCCGCGTCTCGCGGAGGGGCTGACGCACTGCCTGGAGCGCAGGGGACGCCTGGGCTTGCCTTCTCCGTTGGCGTGTGTTAGAAGGGCGCACCGCCCGGGTCCGGACGGCACGACGACGGAGGAGGCACGCGATGGCGAAGGTGGTTCAACTGGTGGCGGCGCAGCCAGGCTGGCGGGCGGTCTTCGGACCGGAGGAGGAGGCGCAGACCCTCCCGGTGGTTCTCTGGGCGCTGTCTGAGACCCCGAGCGGGCGGCGGCTGGTCCGGGGGCTCGTCCTGTGGGGAGGCGTCGAGTCTCCGCTGCGCGACGCGGAGGACGAGGAGTCCTTCCGGGGCTACACGGCACCGGAGGGCGAGGGACCGGTCTGGCGGGAGGGCTCCGTGCGGGAGATCGATCCCGAGGACGACGTGACGCTTCGACGCCTGAGGGAGGTCCCCGCCGACCCGGTCGGGGAGGGCGACATCCCCAGCTAGGTCAACGGCGGGGTCAACACGCGGAGGCGAGGGGTCGGGCGACCGACCCCTTTCGCGCGCCTGGGGGCGGG
>ENA-UOUL01000943-UOUL01000943.1-bioreactor-metagenome-genome-assembly--contig:-NODE-943-length-45549-cov-7.167070_pt1 | contig 45549 bp, 44 predicted proteins | sample MGYA00249838_ERZ747220 | MGnify/ENA primary metagenome ERZ747220 (study PRJEB28778, sample SAMN05720191) | bioreactor metagenome | isolation source: Anaerobic biogas reactor | place: USA:Washington... | reverse complement strand
TGCAAATATGCCATAAATACGAATTCCTATGGACGCCGCCGGACCAGCTGTCAGAGCCCATTTCCCAACTTGAAAACCGGCAGGCCGCAAGGTCTCGCGGGTTCGAATCCCGCCCCCTCCGCCTAGGCCGAATCGCAGGCGAGGGCCTGCTCGCCGGTAGGCCCGGATTCCGAACCCGTGAGGGCGCGAGCGTCAAGGAGACAGTCCGGTGGACTGTCGAGTAGCGAGCGGTCTGAGCCGAGCCGAACGGCGAGGCGAGGACGGCAGCTTGCGAAGCAAGATGCGCGAATCCCCCCCTCCGCCTAATCCATCTTCTTCAGCAGGCGCCCGCTTCGGAGGGGGCGGGATTCCGAACCCGTGAGGGCGCGAGCTCAAAGGAGACCCGGCCCGCCCCAGACCGGAGTCTGGGGCGGGCCGGGCAATGCAGCCGGGTGTGTCGGCTACACGTCTAAACGTCGCGGATGACTAGTGCTCGCCCATCCAGGTCTTCTCCCAGGACCAGCCCACGAACCCGGCTTCCATCGGGTAATCGCAGTGGACATAGTCTTGGATGACCAGGGTCGCCGGCGATTGCCACAGCGGGATCATGAGGGCATGCTCGTTCATGTAGCGGACGATGTCCTCGGTCTTGGCGATCTGCTCTTCTTCGGTACGGGCGTTCAGGGCCGGCTCGAAGAGAGCAACGAAATCGTCGGGACGCTTGAAGCTTGCGAGGTTGGTCTTCGGAGTCGGACCCCACCAAGCCGCGCAAGACATCAGGTACACGACGTCGTTACCCGAGAACATGAGGGCTAGATCGTCCCATCCGGTGCCGAACACCGAACCGTAGAAGCGACCGGCATCGGCGATGTCGAGAGTGGTGATGAAGCCTGCCTCATCCAGATAACCCTTGACGGCCTCGGCGCCGGTGCTACGACCGCCCGTCTCGGCAACAGCAAGGATGGTGATGGGGCAACCATCGGCATAGCCGGCCTCAGCAAGGAGGGCCTTGGCCTTTTCGACATCGTAGGCTCGCTTGACAGCGATAGCCTCGCCGCCCCACTCACCGGGAGGAGAGACAGCGTAGAGCGGGAAGCCGCGGCCATAACCGATGGCGGCGTGGATGGCTTCCTTGTCGAGAGCGTACTCAACGGCCTCACGGACCCTCTGATCGGCCATCGGGCCGGTCTCGTCCATGGTGTTCGGCATAAGATGATACTGGAATCCGGCCCAACCCTCTTGGAGGGTGTAGCCCATATCCTGCATCTCCTTCTGGCCCTGAGCATCGGCACTCTGCCAGATGTCGGCCTGGCCGGCCTGCATCATGGCTGAAGCAGTGGTGTTGTCGGGGATGATCTGGACCTCGATACCGTCGAGATATACCTCGCCACCCCAGTAGTTGGGGTTCTTCTCCCACACCAGCGACTGGTCGCGGTTGAACTCCTTGAGCAGGAACGGACCGGTACCCACGAGGTTCTCGGAGCACCATTCCATGCCGCCGTTCTCGCCACCGTTGGCCTCGTAGGCGGCCTGTGAGAGCATGGGCACCCACCCGACGGCCTGCAGCAGCTGGTTATGCCAGTAGTTCAGATGCAACACATAGCTGTACGGACCGGTGATCTCGAACTCTTTGATGGAGTCGGCGAACTGTAGCTTGCCGTTGGCCGCGCCGATATCGTAGTTCCACTTCGCCACTTCGGCGGTAAGCTCGGTGCCGTCATGGAAGAGGACACCCTCTTCGAGCTCGAACGTGATGGTAAGAGCATCCGGGTCCTCAGTCACGGTCTTGGCCAAGCAGGGAACCAGCTTCCGGCCGGGAGCGAATTTCATAGTCCTCTCCACACCGGGGAAGATGGCGCCTTCATCGGTCGGACCCATGCTGGACCACCAGCCGACGCTCTGAGGGCCGGCGTTGTGGATGAGCCTCAGAACGCCACCGGAGACCGGCTGGTCGGCCGGCGCGGCGGTGGTGTCGGTGCTCGGAGCGGCAGTGGTTTCCGTGGCCGGCGGCGCCGTGGTGTCGGTGCCCCCAGCCGTTGTCGCCGTGGTGGCAGGCGCTGCAGTAGTAGCCGGCGGCTCTTCTTCGCCGCAACCGACCATGAAGACCATCAGCATCGCGACCAACACCAGGATGCCGAGGCTCCATATGGTCCTTCTCGTGGTTTTTCCTCTCACTTCACTACCCCCTCTGCGGGACATTGTTTGCCTTGAGTCACACACGCTCTTTCGATGGTCGTGCATCTGGAAGAATCCTGTCCCTCCTTTGTGAACCCTGCGATACGCACCCCCTTCCAACGTCTCCCTCACCTACCGCTGTGACAGTCGATTCGGCCTTTTCAACTGGCCGGCTTGCGGATGTATTCACCCGTGAAAACCAGATCCTGGTGGATCATCGGCTTCGCGGGGTCGTTGATCTTGGTGTACCGAAGCGGGCAATGCAACACTCCCGGGGGTACATGGCACATGAACGGTTTGGTGAACACGATGGTCTGGAGCTCCTTGCCGACCTCGCCGATAGTGAACTCCACCTCGCCACCCAGGTCCAACATGTCGGGCGCGCCGCCATAGAACGACAGGTACTGGTCGAAGTCGTGTGAATGGGTGTGCGAGACCATCTCGAACGGTTCGGTTATGGCGAATGTCGCGATACGAAATCCCTGCGTAGCCGGCACATCAGTGCCGAGGAGATAGATCGCGGGCCAAGGCACCTCGTGTTCGTGCGGGTGCTGCGGGATCTTTATCTCATCGCCGACTTTGAAGTATTTCCTGTAGGGTGAATTCTCCAGCTTGTCCAAGATCGACACTCCCTCCTGTTGCGACGGCCCTTGGTCGCCCTCGTTGCTCGGTCTTCTATTCCATGCCGTCCCGGCTATAGCCCTGCGACGGCATGGTCGATAGGTGGATGATGGGTCTGTCTACTCTCCGAAAGTACATGGGGCAGTGCTTCACGCCTTTGGGTATGAAGACCATGGAACTCTCCGTGATGGTCAGCTTCTCGCCCTCCACCCACAACTCCACCTCGCCGCCCAGATCGTGCGGATGCTCCGAGTCTGACCCGAAGAACATGAGGATCTCATCGGCTTCGTCGTGGCAGTGCTCCGGGGGAGATCCCTCGGATGGCTCGCTGAACCAAACGCACTCGGCGTAGAACGACCCTGGGACGAACCTGGAATCGATGAAGGCGACCGGGCGTATGGTCGTCCCCTCGAACTTGGTCGTATCGGCCAGATAGCGGGTGACGATATTGTCCTTGTAGGTCTTCGCGTCGGCCATCTCGCTCCTTCCTCTACAGGCCGCTGATGGTGACGGCGTCCTCAACAGGCCGGCGGATGCTCCGGACTGTGTTGGCCATATCGTCGGGATCTTCGTAGCCGAGGGCCACACCGATGAGGACGCTGTACTCCTGGGGCACGCCCAGTTCTTCGCGGATGATGTCGGGGTACGCGGTCAGATTGACGGCGACCACCGACCCCACCGAGTACTCCATGGCCGCCAGCATGAGACTCTGAGCGTAGAGGCCCATGTCGAAATAGGACCAAGGAGAGAGGTCCCTGTGCAGGCACAGATAGACGACCACGGGCGCGTCGAAGAACTCGTAATTGCGCTTCATGCTCGTCTCGCGCTCAGCCTCGTCGCCTGGGACGACCCCCAATGCCGAACACCGGGCGTTGACGAAATCGAGCATCCGCCGCTTCGGACCTTCGGGCCAGCCTCCGGGCCGTGGCAGATCGTTAGCAGGCGGCACGCCGTCCTTGTATCGGGCGAGAAAACGTTCGCGGATGCGGCCCAAGACATCACCGCCCGCTACGAAGACCTCCCAGGGCTGCGTATCGGCCCACGAAGGCGACCAGTTGGCAGCTTCAACGATCTTCGAGATCACCTCTCGAGGAACAGGCTCCGGCTTGAAGGCCCGGACGGACCTGCGACACTCGATGGCTTCGATCACGTTCAAGACCACATCTCCACCGCGCTCAGACCGTTACGGTCACTGGATATGGAGGCAGGCGACCTCATGGTCATCCCCCAGCTCTTTGAGTGTAGGGATAGTCGTTCGACATTCGGGTGTAGCGATGGGGCACCTCGCATGGAAAGTGCAGCCCGACGGCGGGTTGACCGGGCTTGGGACCTCGCCCTGAAGCACGATCCTCTCCCGAGCAGCCTCGATGTCCGGGTCGGGTACGCAGACCGCCGACAAGAGGGCCCGCGTGTACGGGTGCAGAGGATTATCGTAGAGCTCTTCCGGAGTCGTTATCTCCACGATGCGCCCCAGATACATCACGGCGATGCGATCGCTGAAGTGTTTTACCACAGACAGGTCGTGCGCAATGAAGATGTAGCTGAGCCCAGAAGATCCCTCGCGCAGATCCATGAGAAGGTTGATGATCTGGGCCTGGATGGAAACGTCCAGCGCCGAGACAGGCTCGTCGCAGATCACCAGGCTTGGGTCGTTGGCCAGGGCCCGCGCGATGCCGATGCGCTGCCGCTGCCCCCCGCTGAACTCGTGTGGGTACCGCCCCATGAGGTCGGGATCAAGACCCACCTTGCCGAAAAGTGCTTCGACCCTCTCAAGATAGTCTTCCTTGGTCTCGACCATACCCTGGATCTTGAGGGGTTCACCCACGATGCTCCCGGCCGACTGCCGCGGATCGAGGGAGCCGTACGGGTCTTGGAATATCACGGAGATGTCACGTCGGCGCGGCCGGAACTCTTTCTCGGGCATAGTGGTGATGTCTTCGCCGTTGAACAGGATGGTGCCCGCCGTGGGTTTGTAGAGCCGGCTGATGCACCTCCCCACGGTTGTCTTGCCGCAACCGCTCTCTCCGACCAGACCAAGGGTCTCTCCGCGCCGCATCTTGAAAGACACGCCGTCGACGGCCTTGACCTCACCGACCTTTCTCTTCAGCAGCCCCCTGGTTATGGGAAAGTACATCTTGAGTCCGTCGACATCGAGGACCAATTCCTTCGAACGCGCGGTCGTGACAACCTGCGGCGTTTCTGTGGCGGTCGTCATTCTTCGGCCCTCCCCGCGCGCATGTAGCAACGCGCCATGTGCCCTTCGCCCTCCACTGGCTCAAGTTCGGGCCAGGGCTGCAGACGGCACTGCTCACCCCGTTCGGGACAGCGAGGATAGAACGCGCACCTGTCGGGCATACCGATGAGATTGGGCGGCGTGCCCTCGATGGGCACCAAGCGCCTGCCCCGCTCCTCGTCCAGACGCGGGACGCTGTTCAAGAGACCAACGGTGTAAGGGTGCTGCGGCCGGTAGAAGATATCCCGGCAGAGTCCCTGTTCGACGATCTTGCCTGCGTACATGATGTAGATGCGATTGGCGTACCGGGCCACCACTCCAAGGTTGTGCGTAACCAACACCAACGACCCACGGCAGCCCTCGATCATCGAGAGCATCAGCTCGAGTAACTGCGCCTGGGTGGTACAGTCCAGCGCCGTGGTAGGTTCATCGGCGATGAGCATCCTGGGCTGGCACGCTACGCCTATGGCGATCATGACCCGCTGCCTCATGCCACCGCTGAACTGGTGGGGATAGTCGTCCAACCGCGTCTCGGCACTTGGAATACCTACCAGGTTCAGTAGCTCCGCGGCTCTCTTCCTTGATTCCTTCCTCTTCATATCCAAGTGCAGCTCGAGCGACTCGGTCAACTGGCGGCCGATCGTCAGAACCGGGTTCAACGAGGTCATGGGCTCTTGAAAGATCATGCCGATCTTCGCACCACGGATGGCGCGCATCTCAGCGCCCTTGGAATCGTACTTCAGCAGATTGTCGCCTTCGAACCAGACCTCACCCCCGACGATCCGGCCGGGTTTCCGGATGAGCTGGATGACCGACAACTGGGAGACCGACTTGCCGCAACCGCTCTCGCCCACGATGCCCACGATCTCCCTCTCATTGACCGTGTAAGACACCCCATTCACCGCGTGGACTATGCCCCCTTCCACCTTGAACTCGGTCTGAAGGTCGTTCACGCGCAGCAATTCGCCGGCAGGCCTTATGTCGCACGCGGGTGTCTGGATTCCTGTCTGGGTGCTCACAGCGTACCCCTGAGTTTCGGGTCGAGTGCATCGCGGAGACCGTCGCCGACCATGTTGAATGCGAACACCACGATCATGATGGCTATCGACGGTGAGAACGAGAGCAACGGATGAGAGGCCAGAGACCTATAGCCGTCGGCGGCCATACTGCCCCATGCCACCCCGGGCGGCTGGATACCGATGCCGATGAAACTGAGGCCGGCTTCCGCCAGGATGACATTCCCCAGCATGGTGGTGATCAAGACCAAGCTCGGCTGGAAGGCGTTGGGCAACACGTGTTTCATCATCGTGCGAAAACCCTTCGCGCCGATAGCGCGTTGAGCCAAGATGTATTCGTTCTCTTTCACACTCATGGTCTCGGCGCACATCAACCGGACGTAGCCGGGCAAAGTCGCGATGGCCAGAGCAATGACGACATTCTGAAGACCTCCCCCGAGCACCGCGGCCAGCAACAAGGCGAGAACGAGCATCGGGAAACCCATCAAGGCGTCCATGACACGCATGATGATCCCGTTGACGACACCTCCAAGGTAGCCGGCGAGCAGTCCGAGGATCATGCCGATCACGGCCGATACGAGCACCGTTCCGAAACCTACGTAGAGCGCGGTCCTCGCCCCATAGATCAGGCGGCTGAGCGTGTCCCGGCCAAGGTTGTCGGTACCGAGGAGGTGGTTCCAACTCGGATCCTGCAAAGACTGCGACATCTCGTTCTTGTATGGGTCGCTAGGAGCGATGAGGGGGGCGAAGATCGCCACCAACACCAGGATCACCAGAACGACGAGCCCGAACGTCACCAACTTGCGCTGGAAGAAGATGCGGCGGAAACGCTTCCACTCGCTTATGCGTGGGGGAACGGTGACCTCGGGTTCTTGGACGGTGGAGATATCACTCATAGCGGATCCTCGGGTCGAACCAACCGTACGAGATATCGACTATCAGGTTCACCAGAATGATCATGGCGGCGATGATGAGAGTGCCGCCCTGTATGACTACGTAGTCGAGGTTGAACACGCTCTGCACGAGAAGCCGGCCCATGCCGGGGATGGCGAACATGCTCTCGACAATGACCGACCCACCGAAGATGATGCCGATGCTGATACCTAGAAGCGTGATAACCGGTACGAGGCTGTTCTTGAGGATATGTCTGGTGACCACGAGCCGCTCCCTAAGACCCTTCGACCACGCGGTGCGCACGTAGTCCATGTTGTTGACCTCGAGCACGCTCGACCTCATCTGGCGAGCCGTGACGGCCAAAGGCGTCACGGCCAGACACGCCACGGGCATGACGCTGTATTTCACGCTGGCCCCGAAGTCCACCCACGGGAGCTTGTAGCCGGCGATAGGCAGCCAACCCAACTTGAGCCCGAACACGTAGATCAGGATGAAGCCCAACATGAAGACGGGGATGACAAGCCCTATGTACGAGATGATGGTCACCACCGTGTCGACCCACGTACTTCGTCGTATGGCGGCCATCAACCCCAGAAAGACCCCCAAGACGGTACTGATGACAACAGAAATCAAGCCCAAGATGAGCGTCACCGGCAAAAAGTCCGTGAGCAGTGAAGCAACATCCGTCCTGTAGCGAATCGATTTGCCCAGGTCTCCGGTGACGATCCCCTTGATCCAGTTTCCGAACTGCACCACGACCGGCTTGTCCAAGCCATGCTCTATCCGCAGTTTCTCGAGATGCTCCTCGGTCATCCCCGAACCGCTGGACTGCTGCGCCACGAACATGAGCACCGGATCGCCCGGCAGCAGACGGACCGAGAAGAACACGATCACCGACACGAGGAATAGGACCAACACTCCCCAGAGGACTCGCCGGATTATGTAGGAAGTCATCTCGCGTCTCCCAAAGCCGCGGGGCCAGAGTTCAGCCGCACTGTAGCAGTCCGTCAGGCATATGCGCCATACTCTACAGTAAAGTCTATCAACGCCTTCAGGTTGTCGGGCCGCGCGTCGTCCACCGGGGTGCGCGTAGACATGACGAACCCACCGTCGCGACCGCAGTGATCGATGAGCTTCTTGGCCACCTCTCTCACCTCGTCGGGCGTCCCTCCGAGAAGGATCGACACCGGTACGTTCCCACTGATGCACAGGTGCCCGCCAAGGACATCCTTGGCCCTGAACATGTCGGTGCTGTCGAAGTGCACGAAGGCCTTCCCTTTCGGTATCTCCAGCAAATACTCGAGCCGGGAGGTGTAATCGCCTTCTGTCATGACAAGAGGTGTGAGGCCCTTATCGATGAGCCCCAGGATCAGATCTCTAAGGGTAGGCCAGTAGACAGTCTCAAACTGCTCGCGAGAACAGAAGCCCTCCGAGCCGAAGTGCAACGGGATGGCCACCCTGTTCACTCCGCCCTCGACCGGCCCGCCGATGCGATCGAGCACGACCTTCAGAACAGTCCTGCACGCGTCGGCCAGTTCGTCGGGGCGTCTGTACAGATCCATCATGGTGCCCCGCATACCCCGGAGGTTGTCCGCTATCACATCGTAGGGAGCCAACGTGAGACGGTCGGCCAGCGGAGGAAAGCCCAGATCTTCGATCTCCTGGTTGAAGGCAGCCAGCTTGGGACCCCATTCGCGATACTCCCGTCCGATGCTCTGAAGCTTCTCGATGGTGGGCGCCAACTCAGGAGCGGTCAGTATTTCGGCCAAGCCAAGAACGGTACGATGGCCCATCTCCGCGGCGGGCAGAGGTGGAGCCGAGGCGAACGCCTTCATGGCCCCAGACATGCGTGGCATGTAACGCCGGAACACGAAGTCGGTAGGGTCGGCGATGAGGTGGGGATACTCGGTTTCGAGCATGTACTCGCCGTCGATTATCTGGTGAGACTGAATGGGCGAACCGCCCCGGCCCGGCCATCTTATGACGTGAGGATCGATCTGTTCCAGGATGACCCCGGGGAAGAACTGCTGCACGCTGCTGATATCAGCGCCATAGTCGAGCACGGTCTTCTTGCACGCCGACAGCCATGCGTCGTAGTCGTAATAGGACGCCGAGTAACTGATGCCACAGTACTTGGCTGGAAAGTAGCCGAAGTTGATCTCAAGCGGCACTCTATCGGGTACGTCAAGACGGATGGCGTCATCGAACCGCTTGCGACGCTCCTCGGCCAGACCCCCCGACGATGAGACCATCGTGCTCCTTGTAGATACGTAGCCCTGGAATCGACAACCTAGACAGGCCCGCTTCATCTAGATATATAGATGTATCACGAGGCGCCGCCGCCAGTCAAGTTCTTCAGGGCATTCTGTATCCCAACTGGGACGTCTCAGAGCCGCATGTTCACCTTCTGTATGTGCCGCCCAAAGAACCCCATCCCGCCGCCCTCGCTCACGATCTGCAGGATGCTGGACGGATCGGTGACGGTGATGCCGGAGAGGAGCTTGACTCCCAGCGGCGCAAAGAAATCGGGCACGAGCGGGGTCGAAGCTCCGACCAGCGCCACATCCCGACACGACGAGGCCGCCTCGAGCAGACCATCCATGCCGCCGAAGATGAACGCCGTGGAGGTGATCACCGCAACGTCACACCGGGGCAGCTCTTCGAGAGCCTTCTCCGCCGGTAGTACGCGTTCTGAGCGGGTCATGGTGCGCTCGAAGATGACCAGTTCGCGGGCGCGTTTCTCGATAGGAGACACGAGAGGACCGAAGAAGCCGACCATGCCCACCCGGTCGAGAAAACCAACGGAGAGGGTCTCGAGGATATCCCCCGCCTGCTGCCCCGCTCCCGGCCTGTTCGCGAGCGCGTTGCCGACAGCCAAGCCCACAGTACGCTCCACTCCGTCGTCAGACCCCAGGTATTCCAGGATCTCCGTGGTGCTCCTGCCGACCAGGGGCCGCCGCCCCATGAAGACCGAGCACCCGGGAGAGGCGTTCTCTCTTGCCGTATAGGCGACACCCACGTTGCCGTCTTCAAGCATCACGGCCGTGTAGCCCAGGCCTATGCGGACATCGGCCAGACGCTGCTCGGCAAAGGCGGACGCGAGGTAGTCTCGCAGATCGTCGATGATCATAGGAGCCTCCATAGGTGCGGAGATAATCTAACTGGTAACTGCATCTAGATAGTAGTACATTTGCGCAAAACGGGGTACCGGCTGTAATGAATTTCCATGACGAAAGGACCTCACATGAGCGACCGAAAGAAGATAGTAGTCATCGGCGGTTCTGCGGCCGGCCCCAAGGCCGCCGCGAAAGCCAGGCGCATCGACGAGAACGCGGAGATCACTCTCATACAGAAGATCCCTGAGCTCTCGATGGCTTCGTGCGGTTACCCCTACTATGTGGGCGGTTTCTTCGACGACCGCAATGCGCTGCTCTGTAGCGCGACCGGAGTTGTCCGCGACCCCATCTACTATATGAACGCCAAGAACGTCGTGGCACGTACCGAGACCGAGGCGCTCTCCATCGACCGGACGAAGAAGACCGTGCTCTGCCGCGATCTCAGAACCGGCGCGACCGACGAGGTTCCGTATGACTCGCTGGTCTTGGCGACCGGCGCGCTCCCCAACATCCCACCGGTGCCTGGAAGCGACCTTGAGGGCATCACGACTCTTCAGACCATCCGCGATGCCGATTATCTGCGCAAGATACGCGACGACAAGACCATCACGAAGGCGGTGGTCATCGGCGGCGGTCTTATCGGCATCGAGACATGCGAGGCGCTGCATCTGGCCGGTATCGAGATGTCCGTGGTCGAGCTCCTGCCTCAGCTGCTCACCTTTCTCGACTGGGAGATGGCCAAGCTCATCGAGATGCACTTGGGCCAGTCGATCAACGTCTTCACCGACAACGGCCTGGCGGCTTTCCTGGGTGAGAACGGCAAGCTGGTGGGAGTCAAGCTGGCCAACGGGACCGAGCTCCCTTGCGAGCTCGCTGTGATCGCCATCGGCGTGAAGCCGAACAGCAAGCTGGCGCGCGAAACGGGCCTGGACATCGGCGCTACCGGGGGCATCGTCGTCAACGAGTACATGCAGACGTCTGACCCCAGTATCTACGCGGCCGGCGACTGCGTGGAGATCAAGAACCTCATCACCGGCAAGCAGGTGCACGCCCCCTACGGAGACTTGGCGAATCTCGAGGGACGCGTGGCCGGCGAGAACGCCGTGCTCGGCAACACCGTGACCTTCCCAGGGAGTATCGGCACCGGCATCTGCAAGATATTCGACTACGCCGCGGGCACCACGGGGCTTTCCGAGCGCACAGCCCGCGCCAACGGCTTTGATGACATCATGACCGTGATCAACGCAAGCCCTGACAAACCGGGCTTCATGGAAGGCAAGCTGTTGGTCACCAAGATGATCGCCGACCGCTCCACCGGACGTGTATTGGGCGCCCAGTGTGTCGGCCCAGGCGCGGTATCGAAACAGATCGCGCAGTGGGCCATGGCTGTCCAGGGTGGGCTCACAGTCGAAGACCTCGTCAACTCCGACCTACCGTACGCGCCACCGTTCTCGCTGGCCATAGACCACTTCATCGCCACCGCTCACCTGATGCAGAACAAGATGAAGGGCCGTCTCAAGGGCATCTCATCGGTCGAGGTCAAGAGCAAGATCGATTCGAAGGCGCCCGTTTTCCTTCTTGACGTACGCAATCCCGACGAGTTCGAGGCCATGCGGTTGGGTATCGGCGAGACGCTCATACCACTTGGTGCGCTGCGTAAACGCCTGCACGAACTACCCGAGGACAAAGACGCCGAGATCATCTGCTTCTGCAAGATCTCCCTGCGAGGTTACGAAGCCGCGCTGGTTCTCGAGGCGAATGGTTGGAAGAACGTGCGGGTCATGGAGGGTGGCATCATGGCCTGGCCATACTCCCGGGAGAGGTAGTGAGCACTGCACAACACGTCGACGACTACATCTACGGACCGGTCCCGTCAAGGCGGCTGGGCCGGTCACTGGGCGTAGACCTCGTACCCTATAAGACGTGCACCTACGATTGCGTCTACTGCCAGCTTGGGCGTACGACCAACAAGACGACCGAGCGACGCGAATACGTCCCTGTCGACGCGGTGCAGGCCGGGATCGCGCGCCATCTGGCGGCGGGAGACACTCCCGACTACATAAGCCTTGCCGGGTCGGGCGAGCCCACGCTGCATTCCGGGATCGGCCGGCTCATCCGGCTCATCAAAGGGATGACCGACATTCCTGTGGCGATGATCACCAACGGTTCGCTGTTGTGGATGGAAGAAGTACAGGAAGAGCTCTCGGAGGCAGACTTGGTACTCCCGTCGCTCGACGCTGGTGACGCGGAGATGTTCGAGCAGGTCAACCGTCCCGACCCGTCGATCTCCTTCGATCTCATGGTCGACGGGCTCGCCGCCTTCACCGGGCGCTTCGACGGGCAAGTGTGGCTGGAAGTCATGCTGTTGGCAGGTTTGACCGACACGCCCTCGCAGGTCGAGAAAATCGCGCAGCTGGTTGAGCAGATCGCTCCGACCCGGGTCCAGCTGAACACGGCCAGCCGCCCTCCGGTCGAGGGCTTCGTGCACGCATTGCCGGAAGAGCGCATGCACGCCCTCGCAGGCCTGTTCTCGCGTGATGTCGAGGTCATCTGCGACTTCACCAAGAGCAGGTCGGAACACCACGCCGCCGGAGCGACCGACGATGCCGGCATCCTTGCCCTACTGGCCAGGCGTCCGTGCACGGCCGACGATATCGCGGCCGGGCTTGGCCTGCACGTGCTGGATGTCTTGAAGCGCCTGGACATCCTCCTCGCGGAGAAGCAGATCAGCCCGGAGACGCTGGCAGGCCGCACTTTCTATGCGCCTACCGGCTCCACGGATAAGCCGGCCCCTTGACGTTGGGAACTGATGATGTTTTCATATAGATGCTAACTGCATATAGATGTGAGGCTGACATGGTGTACGTCGACGAGAACCTCTGTACAGGCTGCGGGGTCTGCATAGACAGCTGCAACCGCGAGGCGATCACCATGCGCGGTGACACCGCCTTCATCGACGAAAACCTCTGTACCTCGTGTGGACGATGCGTGGATGCGTGTCTCACGAGCGCTATCATCATGGAGCCTGACGAGCTTCCCGTTCGCACGGAGAAGGCCGGACTGCCGGCCATCATCCCCGACGTTGCACCTCCCCTTGTCGCGCCCGCCCAGAGCTCTATCACACCCGCCCAGAGATTCTTTTCAGGGCTCCTGAGTCTGGTGGGATTCGCCCTTGACGTCAAACGAAGCTTCGCACCTGATACGCCGCCGACCGATAGCCGCGACGGCTCTGCGGCATCCGGCCTTGGTAGAGGTCCAGGTCGCGGAGCTGGACAAGGTCGTGGAGGAGGAAGAGGCCAAGGGAAGGGACAAGGCCCGCGAGGCGGCCAGGGTCCGGGGTGCGGAGGCGGCGGTGGCGCGGGCGGCGGCCGTGGACGGAGTGATCGAAGTGGGACGCGCGGCCGTTACCGTGCACCCTGAGAAGAGAGGAGAACGACGTGAGAATAGCCGTGACATCGGCAGGCCCTGATCTTTCGAGCGCTGTGGATCAGCGCTTCGGGCGGGCGCACTACCTGCTCGTGGTGGACCTCCCGGAGCGGACCGTACTCCCTGTTGACAACCTGGCCGGCATGAACGCCGAACAGGGTGCGGGGATCCAGGCAGCCCAGAGAGTCATCGACAACGAAGCCACCGTGCTTCTTACCGGGCACTGCGGCCCGAAGGCCTTCAGGGCGCTCAACGCCGCCGGCGTCGAAGTCTATCTGGCCCCGGCGGGAACCGTTGCGGAAGCGATCGACCGATTCGAGGCGGGAAGTCTCGAGCAGGCCCCGGCCGCCGACGTGGACGGCCACTGGTAGACCGTGGCTCATATGCGGTGCCGGCCGTCGACGCACCGGCGTGTATCAAGGAGACTCAAGATGCCCAAAGGAGATGTGACCGGCCCACTCGGTGCCAAGTGTGGGTGCAAGACGGGGGGCGGCTACGGCTGCTGTGACCGTATCTGCGTCGCCGAAGGGGCACCGGCCACACATGAACCGCCGGGACCCGACAACATCCTTGGACCCGACGAGGAGGTCGCCCTTCTCAAGAGCGAATCCGAACGGTTGAAGTCGGTGCTGGAGACTATCGAGCAGCGAATCAGAGAGCTCGAGGGACTATGAGGGTCGTAGGTGCGAGGCGTGTACATCGGCAGCGAGAACTCGGGTAAACTCGTCACTCCGATGAGGAACGAGGCTTCGGCTCTGGCCCCCGTGATCGGGGCTCGACCTCGCGCTCGTTGACGGCCCGGGTGGCTCTGTACCTGTGCGCCGCACACGAGCTCCTGTGGAGTACGGCGGCAGTCAGGCCGCCGATCAGATACGAGACATGTGGCAAAGACTCGACGAGATGTTAAAGAAAGCAGAGGCATAAGCATGGATTGCGCGCACCAATCACAGCAAGGCAACGATCGGGCGCCCGCGGTGCGGGAGAAGATGAGCCAGATCAAGCATAAGATCATAGTCCTATCGGGCAAGGGCGGTGTTGGCAAGAGCACCGTCTCGGTCAATCTGGCCACCTCGCTTGCCCTCGAGGGCAAGCGCGTGGGTCTTCTCGATGTCGATCTACACGGGCCCACGGTCCCCCAACTGCTCGGCCTGAACGGCTCGCCCGTCACGATCGAAGGAGAGACGCTTCATCCCGTGGAAGTGGGCGAGAACCTCAAGGTGATGTCCATCGCCTTTCTGCTCGGCGAAGAGGACGCCGCCGTCGTGTGGCGCGGCCCTATGAAGGCGGTCGCTATCGAGCAGTTCCTGGGCGAGGTCGAATGGGGCGAACTCGACTACCTGATCATCGACTCGCCGCCCGGCACGGGCGACGAGCCACTGGCGGTCTGCCAGGCCATCGGCAAGATGGCCGGCGCGATCATCGTGACCACCCCGCAGCAGACGGCCCTCAACAATGTCCGACGGTCCATCAGTTTCTGTTCCCTTCTGGACCTCAGGGTGCTGGGCGTGATCGAGAACATGGCCGGGTTCGTCTGCCCGAAGTGCGGTGAGGTGACGAACGTCTTCAGCAAGGGCGGCGGCGCCGATATGGCAGCCAAGGCCGGAGTGCCGCTGTTGGCCAGCGTCCCCCTCGACCCCGCGATCGTTGAAGCGGGTGACTCCGGCCGTCCGTACATATACCACTACTCCAAGAGCCCGGCGGCTCAGGAGTTCGCGAAGGCCTTGCCGTTCATCCTCGCACTCGAGGACGAGCCCGCCGACGACGCGGTGGCGGCATCCTGCCCCGGAGCGGCATCCTGCCCCGCAGCGACGGCGTCTTGCTCCGCAGCGGCGGCCGCAGGAGCGTCTCCGGCCGCGGACATCGACGCCGTGCAGCGGTTCGCCGTGCCCACGAGTGACGGCGTCCTGTGCGCCCACTTCGGCCACTGCCAAGAATTCACGCTTGTGGACGTCGACCCACAGTCGAAGCAGATCCTGAACAAGACCACCATCCCGGCCCCGGAACACGAGCCCGGTCTGCTGCCCGCATGGTTGGCCGACAAGGGAGCCGGTTTCATCATCGCCGGTGGCATGGGTTCACGGGCTCAGCAGTTGTTCACAGAACAAGGAGTCAGCGTCATCATCGGAGCTCCCTCGGCAGAGCCCGAGGCGGTGGTGCGGCAGTACCTGAGTGGGACGCTTGTGACCGGGGACAACGTGTGCGACCACTGAGCGTCGAGCACTTCCTGAACCCACGCAACGTCGGGGAGATCGAGAACCCCGACGGCGTGGGAACAGTGGGCGACCCCGAATGCGGAGACTACTTCAAGGTCTGGATCCGAGTTGAAGGCGATCTGCTGGCGGAGGTGAAGTACAAGGTGTTCGGCTGCCCGGCTGCCATCGCCACCTGCAGCATGATGAGCGAGCTGGCGACCGGCATGACGATGGAGGAGGCCTCTATGCTCGACGACATTGACATCATGGTCGCTCTCGGTGGTCTGCCTGAGCCAAAACAGCACTGCTCCAATCACGCCGCGACCGCCCTCCACAAGGCGATCGATGACTTCATGCTGGGGCGAGTGACGAGAGACGAGGTCGAGAGCGACCATGGGTAAGAGCAGCGGGAATCCCCAGGGCAGAGGCCGAAGAGGCGCCGGAGCGGCAGCGGGACAGGCCGGGGGAGCCGGCACAGGTCCAGACACAGGTCCGGGCTTCTTCGGGGGCACGAGACGCGCTGCGGGCGGCGGACCGGGTGGTGGCGCCGGTGGAGGCCGTTACCGGCGCGCCGTGCTCGAGACCTCCATACTGGCCTCGCTGGCAGAGACGACGACCCATGGGTATGACCTGGTCGAGCAGATAGGCGGGCTTGCCTCAGACCTGGTGTGCATCGACCCGGGGAGCATGTATCGTCTGCTCCGCGAACTCGAAGAGCAGGGATTGGTCAGCTCCACATGGCAGACCCCCGAGGCGGGTCCCAGCCGACGGGTCTACGTGATCACGCAGGCGGGTATCGAGGCGCTGGAAATGGCGGCCGCATCTCTCGCGGCCAGAGCCTCGGCCATGCAGAGGTTGGCCGACCACGCCGCGAAAGCCGCCGCGAAAGCGCGAGCCGACAACCCCTAGATGAAGAGGTTGACGTTCGCCTCGTCGGCGTGGCCTAGGTAGGAGCCGACGCCCCCGTACTCGATGTCGTCCAGTAGCTCTTCTTTGGTGAAACCGAGCACGTCCATGGACATGGTGCATGCCACGAGCCTCACCCCTTCCTCACGCGCGCTGGCTATGAGCTCATCCAAAGTCATGACATTCTTGGCCTTCATGGCCTTCTTCATGAGGGGAGCGCCCATGCCGGCGAAGTTCATCTTGGAGAGACCCAGCCTTGCCGTACCGCGAGGCATCATCTTGCCGAACATGGTCTGTAGAAAGGTCTTGCCCGCGGTCTTGACCTTGCTGGGCTTCCGGATCACGCTGAGCCCCCAGAAGGTGAAGAACATAGTGACCTGGTCGCCCATCGCCGCCGAGCCGTTGGCGATGATGAAAGCAGCCATGGCTTTGTCCAGATCGCCGCTGAATACGATGATGGTCTTCTTGGTGGTGTCCACTCTGCTTCTCCTCTGAAAACGCGGATCAGGATACGAACGCGCGGGCCAAGTAGTGGGAGATATCGTGAAAGGCGACGCCCTCAGGAGCGGCCGTGCTCAGGTTGACGAAACACATGGGACACATGGTGACCACGTCGCTGCACACGTTTGTGAGCTGCCCCGCCCGTTTCTCGGCGTTGGCTCGGGCCTTCTCGGGGTAGAGCGCTTCGACCGGTCCGCCGCAACACCAGGTCATCTTGCCTGACTTTTCCGGCTCTCTGACCATCAGCCCGGTAGCGGCAAGAAGCACTCGTGGTTCGTCCAAGATGCCCTCGTAACGGGCGAAGACGCACGGGTCGTGGATGACGACCTCGCCTGCGAGCTTCTTGCCAGTCGCGACCGCCTGCCCCGCGGTGACCGCCTGCCCCGCGGCCCCGTCCGCGGCCCCGAATCCCCTCTCGACAAGGACTTCCAGATAGCTTTTAACCTGGATGTCGTATTCGGGGATCAGTCTGGGATACACCGAGCGCATCATGTTGGTGGTATGTGGGTCTATGGTGATGAGCGTCTTGACGCCGCGTCTCTTGAGCACCTCATGGACTCTGCGCGCATGCTCGGTCACGACCTCATCGGCGCCCAGATCGTAGGCGAGCGCCCCCGAGTACAGATCGTCTTTGTAGAGATAGCCGAACTCCACGCCGGCCTGTTGCAGCAGCCGGGCCACATCCCTGGGGACCTGATCGTATTCCGCCTTCACTCGGGCAGGCGGCCGGACCATGAAGGCACTGATGTTCACCAGCCGGTTGATCCTGCGGCCAAGAGGGGTGAATCGGGCCAGGGGCGAGTCGCCTAACCTCGACACGGCGTTCACGAGGCCTTCGATATAGGGGATGAGCTGGTACATCATGCCCGTGTAGAGGACGGTCTCGCCACCGCTCTTCAGATCGAGCCCGCGGGCCCAGCGAGTGGCATTGCGGCCCGATATAGGCAACACCGACCTACGCAGACGGAGATTGTCCGCCAGGATGCCGATGACGTCGCCTGTTGGTAAAGACATGGCCTGTCTCCTAAAGCCCGAAGACCTTGCGATTGATGTGATGGCGCAGCGCCCGCACGTTCTCGGCGATATGCACGCCCACGGGGCAGTTGACCTCACACATCTTGCAGAGGAGGCACGAGTAGATGCTCTCGGTCTCGTCGAACACCTGCTCCTCCATGCCCAAGAGCACATAGCGGAACAGCCTGCGAGGCAATATCTCGATACCCATGGGGCACACGGCGGTGCAGACTCCACAGTTCATGCAGGCAGAGGCATCGAACTCGTCGTGCGTCCCCACCTCGGCCGCAAGTCCCGGCCTGACGAGGATGACGCCGTCTGCTGGAGCGTTCATGCCTCCTCCCTCTTCACGGCCTGGTACTGGTAGAAGCCCTCGTCGGTGGCTTCTTTGATCTCGGCGACGTGACCGTATTTGCGCATTCCCATGACCCACAGGAGGACCTCATGCGAAGGCCTCTCCAGGGCTTCGGCGATCTCGGGGATGGTCAGGGGCCCCTCTCCAAGCACTTCCAGGATGCGGCGGCGCATGAGATGTTCATCGCGGATGACTTCCCGTAGGTCCCGGCCGGCGGGACGCTCCGCGGCCCGGCCGGCGGCCTGGCTCACGTCTGGCATGGTGTCAGCTCCTGGAGTAGACCGTCGATCATGGCCCGCATCTGCGCGTCGGTATAGCCAAGCAGATCTATGGCGTTCTTGGGGCAGACCGGGACGCAGCCACCGCAGCCTTTGCAGGCCGCCCGGTCGATGACGGCCACCGTCTTGCCGTCCTCCTCGGCCTCCCGGGGAGCGCCGTACGGACAGGCCTCCAAACACAGCCCGCACCACTCGCACGCATCGGTGTCGACCACGGCGATGAGCGGGTCGAGCTCGGCGTATCCACGCTTGAGGATGGCGGCACTCTGCGTGACGGCCGCCAGACCGGACGCGACCGCCTCCGCTGAATTCTTGGGGCTCTGGCAGGCGCCGCAGATGAACACGCCGTCCACCACGGTTTCGACGGGCCGTAACTTGGGATGGATCTCGTTGAAGAAACCATCGTTGCCCACAGGCAGCTTGAGAGTCCCGATCAGATCGCCGTTCTCGCGCGGCACCATACCGGTGACCAGCACAACCAGGTCGGCGGGGATGGCCAGTTCGGCTCCGCCCGTGAGCAGATCCTTCGATGTGACCGTCAGACGGTATCCGGTCTCCTGCTCCGCGACAGTGGCCGTGCCGTCCGCCGGGGTGACCACCGGAGGCTCGTCGTCGGGGAAGCGCAGATACAAGGCGCCCTTCTGCCGCGACTCGTTGTAGAGGAGCTCATATTTGCCATAGGAGCGCATGTCGCGGTAGAGGTGGTACTGGCGTATGGGAGCAGCGCCGTGTTCGGCGGCGCCACGTGAACCGGCGCCCGGTGCACCGGCCGACTGCACGCCGGTCGCCAGCCCGGTCGCCTGCAGTGACGCGTGGACCGCCGCGGTGCAGCAGTACCGCGAGCAATACTCGTTGCCCTCGGACTGCCGGCTCCCCACGCAGTATATGTACACAATGCTCCTGACCGGCCTGCCGGCGTATTCCAGAGGTCCTTCGGATGCGTCCAGCAGACGTTTGAACTCAGGCAGCGTCACCACGCCCTCGAGGCCGTAGCCGAACTCGCCGGGCTCGGGCGCATATGAGTCGAATCCCGTCGCAACGACGATGGAGCCGGCCTGCACGGTGAGGGTCTCGGCAGAAGCACCGTTCACCCTGATGGCGACCTCGTAGTTGCCGAAGCTCCCCGACTTGCCGACCACCTCTGAATCCGTGAAGATGGTGATGTCAGAGCGCCCCCGGACCTGGTCCACAAGCCCGGCCACTAACTCGCGGCCGTTCTTGCCATGGGGATACATCTCGCCGAATCCGCCCACCCAGCCGCCCAGCTCGGGCTCTTTCTCCACCACGAACACTGCGATACCTATCTCGGCCAACCCCAGTGCCGCCCGCAGACCGGCGATGCCGCCCCCGATGACCACCGCTTTGGGCACCGTCTCCACGACGATGGGCTCCAGAGGCTCTGTGAGCCGGGTGCGTGCTATGCCGGCCCGGACCAAACGGGCGGCCTTCTCGGTGGCGCCCGCCGTGTCGTCGGTGTGGGTCCACGAGCACTGCTCACGGATGTTCACCTGCGTGTACTCGTAAGGATTCAGTCCAGCGCGTTTTGACATCTCGCGGAAGGTGAAGGTATGCAGCTTCGGCGAGCACGAAGCGACCACTATGCCGTCGAGCTGTTGCTCCTCGATGTCCTGGATGATCTCTTGTTGAGTCGTGTCGGAGCAGGTGAACATGGCGGTGCGGGCCACGACCACGTCGGGCTCGTCTTTGACGGCCGTCACCACGTCGTCAATGGAGACGTAGTCGGATATGTTGCCGCCGCAGCCGCACACGTAGACACCGATCCTTCGCCCGCTCACGCCGTCACCTTCGCTTTCTCGAGGTAGGCGGCCGCCTGAGCGACAGCGGCGCCGGCATGGAGTATCGAGTCGGGGATGTCCTTGGCTCCCGCGGCAGCGCCCGCCACGAAGACGCCGGGCATGTCGGTGCGACCGGGATCGAGGTCTTCGTTGACCTCGCCCACATAGAAGTGCTCGTCGAGCGAGGGCCCGCCGTCGGGGAACATACGCTCGAGTTCAGCGCTCGGTTGAACGCCCACGGCCAGCACCACCACATCGTGCTCGGTCTGGACCAGGCCCCCACCGTTCTCGATGTCCTCGTATGAAAGGATCAGATTGCCCTCTGGAGTCTCAGTGATCTCAGAGATCCTCCCCCGCACGAAGTTGGCGCCCATGTCCTTGGCCTGCTCGTAGAACTCGTCGTAGCCCTTGCCGACCGACCGGATATCCATGTAGTACACAGTGACGTCGGCCAGCGGCAGAGTCCCCATGATCAACTGGTTCTGCTTGATGGAATACATGCAGCAGATCTTGGAGCATAGGGGATTGCCCACGGTATCGTCGCGCGACCCCGTGCAGAGGATGTAGGCGATGTTGTCGGGGATCCTGCCGTCGCCGGGGCGTACCACGGCGTTGTAGGGCCGGGTGGGAGCAAGCAGACGGTCCATCTGCATGCCGCCGATGACGTTCTTGTAGCGCCCATACCCGTACTGAGGCTTGGCGTCGGCAGCAAAGAGCTCGAAGCCCGTGGCAAGGATGACCGTCCCGACCTCGGCCTGCATCTCATAGCCGGCCATGTCGAGATGGATGCAATCGGCCGGACACACGGCCACACATGCTCCACACTCAGAACAGACCCCGCAATCCAGGCAGCGGCTCACGCCCTGCAGCGCCTCTTCCTCGGTCATGGGCGGTTCGACTTCGCTGAAATCCAGCGGACCTCCGGACGAGGCCATACCGTTGGGCCAAGGCTCTATGACGGTGTAGGAGGCCTGCCTGGCCAACACCGCGTCCTTGTCCACCACCGGCAGCACATCGTCCAGTCCTGCGGCATCCAGAGGCTCGCCCCGGAGCCACTTGTCGATCATGAAGGCTGCCCGCCGGCCTTTGCCGGCCGCCTCGGTGATGGACGAAGGACCATCCACCACGTCGCCCGCTGCGAAAACGTGTGGGATGCTCGTCTGCAGGGTGATGGGGTCTACCTGGATCGTGCCATCGTTGTTCAGCGGCAGCCCAAAGGCGTCCGCATCCGGGCGAAGACCCGCGGCCACTATGACCACGAGCCCCTTTGGGCGCTCACCGAGGGCTTCCTGCAGATCGGCGGCCACCCCACCAGAGGCCGCATTGTTCTCGGCCCTGACCTCAAGGGGAGCCGAGTCGGTGGGGATAGGCTTGCGACGGCCACTCTCGTCAGGCTCGCCGAGTTCCATCGGCTGACAGACCAATGACTCGACGCCGGCTTCGCCCGTACAGGCCACCGGCGCCGCCAAGTAGAGGAACTCCACTCCCTCTTGCTCGGCTTCCTCTATCTCCCAGGCGTTGGCGGGCATCTCGTCACGCGTTCGGCGGTAGACCACCTGCACGCCGGCGGCGCCCAAGCGCAACGCGACACGAGCCGCGTCGATAGCCACATTCCCGCCACCCACGACGGCCACCGTCTTGCCACGCAGGTCGATCTCTTGTCCCGTCCTAGCCGCCCGCAGAAACTCCAGGGCCTTCAATACCCCAGGCAGCTCCTCGCCCGGCATGTGCAGTTCTGCGCTGCGGTGCGTGCCCGTGGCCAACAACACCGCGTCATAGCCCGCCTGCGCGAGCGCTTCCAGATCGTCCACTCGCGAACCGGTCTCGATCTCCACTCCCAGAGCCGTCACGTTGGAAACATCCTGGTCAACGGCCTCGTCCGGCAACCGGAAGGCCGGCAGAGCCAGGCTCAGCATCCCACCAGGACGAGACGCCTCCTCGAAGACCTTCACCTCATATCCGCGGCGCGCGAGCTGCCAGGCAGCCGTCAGACCCGCAGGGCCCGCACCGACTATGGCGACCTTCTTGCCGTTGCGTGCAGGCGCTTCGACCGCTTCACTTTCCTTGGCGTGGTGCACGTCGGCGATGAAACGCTTCAGTCTCCGGATAGGCACGGGACCTTCGAGGCGGCCCCGAGTGCATTCGGATTCACACGGGGCGTAGCAGGCCCGCCCCAGACTGGCCACCATGGGAGTCGCCTCGCATACCAGCTGGAACGCCTTCTCGTATTCGCCACTGCGGATGAGGGCGATGTAGCCGTGCGGCTTGATCCCGGCGGGACACGCCGCGGTGCACGGGGACGTCCCCTCCCGCTCGATGACCGCCTTCTTGGGCACCGCCTGTGGAAAAGGGATGTAGGCAGCCCGCCGGGCGATCAGCCCACCGTCGAAGTCATCGGGCACCGCGACATTGCAGACCACCTCGCATAGACGGCACCCTGTGCAGGCCGCTTCATCCACGAACCGAGACTTCTGTCTCACCCGGACGTCGAAATCCCCACTCTCGCCGCGCCGGATGCTCTCCACTTCGGCATACGTGAGCACAGTGATGTTGGGATGATGGATGGTGGCCCCCATCTTGGGCGTAGAGATGCAGCTCGCGCAATCAAGGGTGGGGAACACCTTGCTGAGAAGCACCATCTTGCCACCGACACTGGCCTCTCTCTCGATCAAGAGGACCTTGTAACCCATGTCGCCAAGCTTGAGGGCCGACTCCATGCCCCCGATGCCGCCACCCACGACGAGCGCGTCGTATTTCATGCCGCGCTCCCAGGGTCCAGACCCGCAGAGCCCGAAGCGTCGCCTGTCGCGGCTCCCGAAGGCCCCATGTCGGTGAGCGCCCTGGAGAACTCGTTCATATAGTTGGCGAAAGGCTCGGCGCACACCGAGCAGACAGCCGCCATCTTCACCCGCCGGGGCTCGAGACCTCGCTCTTGGAGCAGCGCCTGCGCGTCGGACATGATCTTCGCCGTACGCTCGCTACAGTCGGGCAGGTAGGCGCACTCCTCACCGTCGGCGGCGACGAACACCCCGTCGAAACCTTGCTGAACGGCATACAAGACCCACTCAGGCTTGATGCCGCTGGTACACGGGATGCTGATCACCACCACGCCCGGCGAGTAGTGCATGTGCGAACTGCCGGCCAGATCTATGCCCGGGTCGGAGATGTTGTTGGTCGAGAAGACCAATATCTTCGGAACGAAGCCCTCGCTCAAGTGGAGTACTCCGCCGCCTACTTCAACCGTCTGACGAACAGCCTCGCGTAGCCCGCATCATCCACGAAGCCGAGGTACTCATGGCCCATCTTCTTGGCCCAGGCCGGGAGGTCTTTCTGCGTCCCCAAGTCGGTGGACAGCACTTCCATGATCTCGCCCACTTTCACCTCGGGCATGCCCTTCTTGGCCGCTAGGATAGGTCCGGGGCACGAGGTACCCCTCGCATCCACCACCTTGTCTCCGTGTAGCGAACTGAGGTCCACCGGTCCACCACCGCCGTCTGCTGTATGCATCCTGTCTTCTTCCTCTCGATGGGTGATTCTCTACAGGTCCGCGAGCCCGGCGGCGCGGAGAGATTCCTCTTCGGCCCGGTGCTCTTCGAGTAAGGCCTCGCGGATCAACGCGCAGGCCTGCATGAACTTGGGATTGGTGATGGAGTAGTAGACCGTCTGTCCCTCCTTGCGCGCGCGCACGCACGAACGCTGACGGAGGACTCGGAGATGCTGCGACACGTTGTGCACAGATATGCCCAGCTCCGCAGCCAACTCGCCGACGCATTTCTCCCCATCCTTGAGAGCGTAGATGATGGCCACGCGATGCTCGTTCGCCAAAGCCTGGCACATCTCTGCGTGAAGCACGAACAGCGGGCGCATGTCGCCCGGCATGGACGATGGAGCATCGGTCGCGCTTTTATCCTTTATTTGCATGATTACTTATATACATGATGCGGATGGGCAAGTCAAGAGGTCCGTGCCGGGCCGGCCGGATAACGGATCTCACGCAGGCAAGACCGGCCTTGCGGCATCGCACAGCGCACGAAGGTTCCTGCCCAGGATGACTGAGTCGTTGCCCAGATCGATGCGGTCGAGCTTGGCCCGCAGGCCGGCCGGCAGACATTCAGGCGTGCGGCCCTCGAGAATGATCGCGGTCTCATCCCTGTCGAACTCGGCCACCACGGCCTTCAACCGCAAGAAGCTCCTGTTGGCCGGGCACGTCTCCTGGCAGCGCATGCAGCCCAGTAAGCCGTTGTGGTCTTGAGGATCCACCCAATCGGGCCACGGGCCTTCGTTCTCGTTCAGATGGGTGAGGCAACGCAGAGCGTCGATGACCGTACCGTCATACGGTATCGCGCCTGTCGGACAGCTGAAGTGGCAGGCATGACAAGACGAGCACGTACTCAGCATCATGTTCCTCTTGGCGTCGGGCTCCCGAGCCTGCAGATCGGCGTCGGTGCAGTAGACGTCCAGCCGGGCGTAGGTACCCATGTTGTCCACGTAGGCCAGGTTGTTCCGCCCATACCGGGCGAGGCCGGTGCGGACCGCCAAGAGCTTGTTGGGAGCCCGCACGCGCGCCACCGAGTGACCGGCCCCTCCGAGAACCTCCCGCAAGATCTCCAGACAACGCGCCTGACCGGCCTGCGAGAAATAGGTGGGAGGCAACACCGTCTCCAGCGGGCCCGCATCTGTGTGGAAGACGACCTTTACGGCCGGAGATGCCCAGGCGACCACGATGAGGGTGCGCGGTTCGGGGACCTCAGGGGGAGGATCGAACCGAAACGCCCGCCCATACCTCTGCCAGTAGTCGTTGCTGAGCAAGCCCTTATCGCGCAACTCCTCCATATCGGAGGCAAGCTGTTGCGCGATACCCACCGGCGCGGTTTTGTGACGGTAACCGGCCGGGGTGAGGGCATCGTCCAAGACTTTGGCTAGAGGCTCGGATGTCATCGCCACACTATACCGCCGGTCGCACCTCGAGAGTGTTTCAACTAGCCGCATCCGGGGCGATAACCGCCCTAGACCGGAGCCGTGACCACAAGAGGAGGCCAGAGCCGTCGATGGGCATCAGAAAAATCATCCAGATAGATCGCGACCTGTGCGACGGCTGTGGTCTTTGCACCACTGCCTGCGCCGAGGGAGCACTGGCCTTGGACGAAGAAGGTAAGGCCGTTTTGGTGCGAGACTTGTATTGCGATGGCATGGGGGTCTGCCTCGACGTGTGCCCGACAGGCGCCCTCACTATCGTCGAGCGCGAGGGCGAGGAGTACGACTGCGAGGCCGCACGCGAGCATGTCGTGCACACCCGGGGAGCCGAGGCGGCCGCCGCGGTGCACCAGGGCCCTGGGGCGTCATCCGCGCCTGCGCCCTCGGAACTCACACAGTGGCCGGTGCAACTACATCTCATCTCGCCCGAGGCTCCGTACTTCCAGGAGGCCGACCTCTTGGTGGCGGCCGACTGTACCGCGTTCGCCCGGGGGAGCTTTCACGCCGACCTATTGAGGGACCGCAAGATCGTGGTCGCCTGCCCCAAGTTGGACGATACCGGTCCCTATCTCAAGAAGCTGGTCGACCTGATAGCGGCCAATCGTCCCAAGTCCATCACCATCGCCCGCATGACCGTGCCCTGCTGCGGGGGATTGAGCCGGCTGGTCGAGGAGGCCGTCGCATGCTCGGGGGTGGATGTTCCCGTCCGCACCGTGATGATCGGTCTCGACGGTGAGATCGTGCTCGACTCGTAGACCCGTAGGGAGGGACGATGGCTAAGAAGAACATCGGAAAGAACTTCAACGTCTATCCCATGCCGGTGGTCATGGTCGGTACCACCACCGACGGCAAGCCGAACTTCATGACCGCCGCCTGGGTATCCAGGGTGAATACCGAGCCTCCGCTCGTAGCCGTATCGATGGGCCTCAGGCAACATACCGCGAAAGGCATACAGCAGACCCGCCAATTCAGCGTGAACGTGCCCAGCGTCGACCAGGCGGAACTCGTAGACTACTGCGGCCTCGTCCACGGTTATCAGGTGGACAAATCGGCTCACGTCGATATCTTCCGGGGCTCCCTCGAATCGGCCCCCATGGTCAGGGAATGCCCCCTCACCGCCGAGTGCCGTCTCGTCCAGACTGTGGAACTCCCCAAGGACTATCTCTTCATCGGCGAGGTGGCCGGCGTATACGCCACTGAGGCCATCATGACCGACGGCCAGATAGACGTCACCAAACTGCGGCCGTTCGTCCTCACCATGCCGGACAACAGCTATTGGTCGCTGGGCGAGCGCGTGGGCGATGCTTGGAGCATAGGCAGGGCGCTCATCAAGTCCGAGCAATGACACCGAGGAGAACATGATCGCCTCCGAGAGCCCGGGCTTCCCGGCAGCGCTTGCCGAGATGCCCGTTGAGGAGTGGACCGCCGCCATCACGGCGCGGCACTCCAGCCGGACGCTCGATGGGACACCCGTCGACCCGGCGTTGCTCGATCGTCTGGAATCGTTCTGCACCGGCCTGCCCGCCAGTGAAGTGGCCCGGGTCGTCGTGATCCGCACACTGCCGGACGGGCTCTTCACAGGCATCGTGGGTAGCTATGGCCGGGTGCGGGGAGCACCAGCCGCCCTCGTCTTCGTGGGCGCCGAGAATCATCCGGCTGTTCAAGAGAGCGTGGGGTACCTCGGCGAGGCCGTCATCCTCGAGGCGACCTCGCTAGGACTGGCGACCTGCTGGGTGGCAGGTTTTTTCGACCGCCACGTTGCGGCACACCTCGTGACACTCGACAAGGGGGAGCGCGTCCTGGCCGTTTCTCCCCTTGGCCACGCGGCCGTCCGGCCGCCTGCGCGAGACCGCCTGTTCAAACGTGCGATGAGGGCGCATGGTCGCAAACCTCTGGAAGAGCTCGCCCCAGGGTCCGACTTCAAGATGTGGCCGGCCTGGGCCTTAAAGGGCGTGGGACTCGCCAGGATATCGCCCTCCGCGGTCAACAGGCAGCCCTGGCGCTTCGCGTTCGAGCCCGGCGCCGTGGTTGTCTGGACGACGGAGAGCGGGGCCGAAAGCGGCATCTCGCGCAGGCTCGACTGCGGCATAGCCATGTTGCACTTCGAGGTCGGCGCCCGCTCGCTGGGCGCCGCGGGTCGATGGAAGCTCCTAGAGGCACCGCGCGTCGCTCGCTTCAAGCTCGACAGCCTCGTCGAGAGGGCGAGCGCGCCGGCTGACCCGTTGGGGACGACGGGATCCTGACCCCGGGCTCGATCCGAGTGCAAGTCAGCCTCGGCCGCCCGCCTCTCCGGTTTCCGACCGTCCGGACACCCTGAAGAAAAGCGATCCGACAGCCCCCGCCATGCCGAACGCCCCCAGGATCAGATAGCCCGCCCCATAGCCGGCCCCACCGTCCAGAGCCAAACCGAACAACCACGGAGCCAAGGTCGCTATCCCGAAACCCAAGAGGTTGATGAGTCCCGAGGCGGGCCCCACCTGCTCGGGCCTGGCCACGACCTCCGGGATCATGGCGAAGCGCGGGGAGAAGTAGGTGAAGCTGAAGAACCCCACAAGAGCTACCAGCACGAACACAAACACCCGTCCGGACGCCACGGGGACCAAGCCGGTAACCACCGACATGGCGACCATCGACCCGGTGATGATGGGCATCCTGCCCCAACGGATCGCGGCTGCCGCGCCGGTCGGCGCTCCGATCACCTGGGCCACAGCCAGTCCCGCCGTGAGATAGGCCGCCACACCTGCGTTCGAACCGTACTCACCTTGAAGGAAGTCGGGGCTCCAGGTCAACACACCCGTCCCGACCGCCAGCGAGGCCGCGTTGAACAGACCCAGGAGCAACACCCTCCTGTTGAGAGAGACAGCGCCCAGCGTACGCGCCAGACCGCGTACTGAGGGAGGCTCAGACACCTCGTCCGGCAACGCCCTGACCGGCCGTTGGGCGAACACCAACACCCCGATGACGAGCGCCATCGCCGCGGTCGTCAAGAACACGGCGCGGAAGCCCCCCAGCGAAGCGACACTGGGCATCAGCAGTAGAGCTACAAGCGCCCCCAGTCCCTTGCCGATGGCGAAGATACCCCACCCTCTGTTGCGCGCCTCAGGCACGAGATTCCGCGCTATCACCGGACTGCTGACCGGTAGCACCATCCCGCCACCCAGACCTTGCAGGATGCGTCCGATCAAAAAACCGCCGTACGACGAACTCAGACCGAAGACCAGGGAGCCCGCCACGAGCAACACGCCGCTCACCGCGAGCACCCGGCCTCCCCAACGAGCCGCCATGGTCCCCGCCGGGATCCCGATGGCTCCGTAGGCGAACATGAAAACGGAGGTCAGCAGCCCAAGCTGCGACCCAGAAAGAGCGAACCTCTGCTGAAGCTCGGTGGTGACCACGGCCATGAGGGCTAGAGCGAGCGTCGAGAGGAGATAGAAGAGCATCAGAGCGAACGCCAGCGTGTCGGCGCTCCGCGGCCGCCCGCTCGGAGATGATGCCGTCTCAGCCCTTTCCACGCCTCTTCCGGATCCTTTCCGCCATGGTGTCGCCTCAGCCACCTGCCCCGGATCTGCGGGCAGCCGGTCCCCCGCGCCATACTACCGGCGGCCGTATGCGCATGCTAGTCTGCCCTCTGCGCCCGGCCCAACGCCCGGCCCGGGCTCGTTCCCAGCCGTATGCGACAAGGAGGACTGTGACCAAGTTCATCACCCGTTGGGGCATCACTGCGGCCGCCGTGGCAGTGGCGGCATGGCTCGTTCCGGGTATCTACGTCAACGAGCCTCACCGCATATGGACGGTGCTGCTGGTCGCCCTGGTTCTCGGCTTGATCAACGCCTTCATACGGCCGGTCATCCGCGCCTTCTCGTGCGGGCTCATCGTCCTTACGCTGGGGCTCTTCACGCTGGTCATCAACGGTCTGATGCTATGGCTGGCCTCCTGGATCACGGTGGACTTGATCGGTCTCGAGTTCCACGTGGACGGCTTCTGGAGCGCGTTTCTTGGGGCGCTCATCATCAGTGTGGTCTCGACGATCGTGTCCTTGTTCGTAGGAGACAAGAAGCGCCGCTAGCTGTAACGCCCGCCGGGAGCGAGCGACGGCCACATCTAGAAGGTGGCCAGGGTCGCCGGATCGACCGCGGGGATCTGACCTGCGTTACTGGGATTGAGCACGGCCACCACGCTGCGCAGATACTTACCCCCGACCCGCCGGTTCAGGTCGACGATCTTGCCCGAGTCTTCTCCGACCACCACTCGCACCCGCGGACGATCGACCGGTGTGCCGATGGCCGGTGGCTGGCACACTACCCCCGTTTGTTTGCCGGTGAGCGCCACCACTGTTCCCACGGGATATATGCCCATCACCTCCACAAAGAGCTTCACCAAGGTCGCATTGAAGCTCGTGCCCCGCTCTTTGATGAGAACAGAGATGGCCTCGGGAGGCGTGGGATTCACCTTGCGGTATACGCGGGCTGTGGTGAGCGCGTCAAAGACATCGGCTATCGCCACGATACTGCCGAAGAGCGACAGCCTGTTGCGGAGCTCCACGCGGGGGTAGCCCGAAAGGTCGTAGTTGAGATGATGCTCGAAGGCCACCACCACCGCGCGCATGTTGGAGGGGTTGAGACGCTGGCCACCAAGAAGAGTGTAGGCTGCGAGCACCGGATGCCGCCGCATCTCCTTCCACTCCTTGTCATCCAGGGCACCGGGCTTGTTGAGCACATCCGGATCGACGCCCAGCTTGCCCGCGTCGTGCAAGAAGCCGGCCAGGCAAAGCTCGCCCAGCTTCGGCTTGTCCAAGCCCAGACGCCGCCCGAGCAAGGTTGAGAGTACCGCCACATTGGTGGAGTGCAGCACCAGGTACCGGTCGTAGTCTTTGATGGTGGTGAGAGACAGCAAAGACGTCGGGTCGCGCATGATCTGGTCTACAACAGCCTGGGTCACATGGCGCACACGCCGGATGACACCCGTCTCGAACGACCCGCTCATCTGGCCCAGCTCGGTGCTGAGTTGCATGGCCGCGGTGTACGCGACCACGGGCGTCACGGCGGTCGCCCGTGCGGTCTGCCCGGGCACGCCCCGCTCTACGGTGACGCGTTCCACGCCGGCAGCGCGAAGCATCTTCTCGAGCTCTAGAGCTTCGTCCGGCTGGACGCCGGCCAGAAGTACCAGGGACTTCATCAGCTCTTCCTCGGTGAGTCCAGGCAAGAAAGACAGCGAGACGATCCTCCAGGTCTCGAACGACTCGATGAGATAGCTGAACCGCTCGTATGTGCTGACAGAATTCGGCACCCGGCTGGAATTGATGTAGATGGAATGGCTATAGGCCGAGATCTTGGTCACCCCGTCCTCGCCAACATGTCGCCCGAGCATCGAGTTCAGCGCCGCGCACACTTGTTGCATCACGACGTTGCCCTCGTCGTAGTAGCCGGCGGTGCGCACGGCCGAGGCGAGCGCCAAGACCAGCGCCTGCTGCTGCCGCGCGCTGGTCTGTTGTTCGGGCGCGGTGTTCACGCCCCCACCCCCTTTGCACCGGTCCGCACCGCATTCAGAGCGCGCGCAGCCACCCTCTGCAACTGAGCGTCTCCCGTCTTGGCGGCCGACTCCAACGCCGCCCGGGCAGCCGGTGAGTCCACGGCGGCCAGGGCCTGTACCGCCGCCATCCGGACCGTCATGGAACGGGTGCCGAACAACCGGCGCTTCCACATCTTGTTGAGGACTTCCACCGTGGTCTCTCCGCCCAGACTCGCGTAGGCAAAGAGAAGAGCGTTCACTTCCTCAGACGAACGGCCGTCCAGATCGCGGGATCCCACCTGCGCTTCAAGAGCAGCGGCCTGGCCGCGGTTGCCATGGCGCGCCAGTGCGTACGCCGTGAGAGTCCGCACTGAAGAGTCATCGTCGGCCAGAGCCTTGGCCAACAGTGCCGCCGCTTGGCTGCCGCCCACCGTGTCCAGACTGCGTACGACTTCCCGCCGGACCCGGGCGTCGGGGTGAGAGAGCAACCGGCTGAGATGGCCCACAAGCTCCGGGTCGCCCGAACGCGTGGCCAGCTGCACCGCGTTGCGGACCACGAACCACCGTGCATCGTCCATGAGAGGCCAGAGGTAGCGCGCCGGCACCCCGCCTTCCATGTTCAGCAGAGCCAGCACGGTCTTTCGCACCCCTTTGTCCGCGCTTTCCGCGAGGGCATCCAGCAGGCCGGGGTATATCCATTCGCGTATTCGGGCAAGAAGCCCCTCTACCCGAGCAGTCTCATCCGCGGATTTCTGGTTGCCGTGGTCGATCAACCGGGTAAGGCGCTCGGCGCTCATAGCCCGACCGAAAGCAAGGCGCCCGAAGTCCGATGACCTACGTCCCTGATCACGCAGACTCTGAAGACGGTCTACCACGAGGGCGAGACCATCCACATCGAGCGTGTCGAGATACTGTTCGACCACGAGGCCGATGGAGCGGGCCAGCACGTCCTCTCCCCCCGGTGGATCGTCCGGATTGCCCGCGATCTCAAGCACCACCACCGCGAAGTCCGACAGCGTGGTCTGTGCGAGCTCGGCGACAGCCTGCTCCCCTTGCTCGATCTCTTCGTCGGTGAGAGTGATGAGAGCAGTGTCGAGCACGTTCCCGGCCTCAGCCTGGTCGTCCTCGCCGGTGTCTTCCTCCTCATAGTGTGGGGAGGCGTCACCCTGCTCCTCACCCTTCGCACCATCTTCGCCTATCCCGACGATCCTACCTCCCGGCTGAGAATCGCCGCCGGCCGGAGGGTTGACTACCTGCACGGAGGTAGTGCCAGGTTTGAGCTCACCCAAACGGCGGACCACGGTCTCACGCAGATCGGTCATAGCGTCGTTACGCATAGCCTCGCCGCCGGCGCCGAGAAACGGATCGATCACCTCATACTCGATATGCTGGAGATCGCGCTCCCACAGAGCAGTGGTCAGGTCGTACTCGATGTCCGCCAGATCGTCGGCCTGCGAGAGGCACTCCACGAAGGCCTCCACCTCTTCGCGCATGATGCCGGGCTGGAACAGAAGGAACCGGATCCCGTCGCGGAACATCATGAACGCCAGGTTGTTCCTGGTGTCCTCGTGGTAGTAGACCGACTGGTCGTGGAAGAGTATCTGGTCCTCCTCGACCACCAGCGGGATGGGACCCCAGGTCTCCAGATGGGCGGCCACCGACTGTGAGAAGTCCGCTAGAGCAGTGCGGACCGAAGGGTGAGCGGGTGGGTAGAGCCGAAGACCTCGATACGCCTGATGGAGACGGGTGAACAGCTTCTTGACCGACTCGCGTTCGGCCGCCGGGGCCACCGGCGCTGTCATGACACGCCTCTGATCAGATGCGCAGGCACGAACGTTCACCCCCTCGGCCCTAGTACGACGCTTCTATGTTAGCGCAGAGACTCCGCAACCAGGTTCTGGTACCTTTTCACGAGTGGTGTGCAGTCCCCTGCAACGTCTTCTCCACGGAGGTAGGTCATGGAAGAACCGGCAGATCGCTATCCCTCGACCGAGACCGGCCCACCAACGACTTCGTACCCCCTCACGTTCACGGTCGATTATCCAGACCGCCCCCTCGATCGACTGTCCAGCTTCTTCCGTTTTCTGTGGATAATCCCTATCGGCGTGATAGCGGCGCTCATCGGCTCGGGCACCATCTCCGCGGAAGGCAACGACTATTCTTGGTCGTGGGCTGCGGGAGGCATCCTCTTCGTCCCTGTGTTGCTGATGCTCCTTTTCCGTCAGAAGTACCCGCGGTGGTGGTTCGATTGGAACCTCAATCTATCCCGGTTCCTTGCCCGCGTTGGAGCGTACGCTCTGCTCTTGCGCGACGAGTACCCCTCCACCGATGAGGAACAGGCTGTACATCTGGATTTCTCCTATCCGGACGCCCGGCAGCTGAACAGGGTCTTGCCCATCTTCAAGTGGCTCTTGGCGATCCCCCACTGGATCGTGCTCGCCTTCTTATGGATCGGTGTCTGCGTCTGCGTGATCATCGCCTGGTTCGCCATCCTGTTCACGACACGCTACCCGCGCGGGCTCTTCGATTACGTGGTGGGGGTCTACCGCTGGACGATGAGGGTGGAGGCATACGCGTTCCTCCTGATCACCGACCAGTACCCGCCGTTCACGCTCTCCGAATAGCGGATGGGGAGTCCCGCCTACTCGATCCCTCTCAACCGGTCGGCCAGATCGCAGGCTTCACGGTAGAGACCGCTGCCCACGCGGATGTCGTCGCCCAGCTCGAGATGCTGGTCGGACGCCGCGTCATACCGTGGCCACTGCGGAGCTCCTTCACCGTTCGGATCACCTGTGGCCGCGAAACGGGTCCAGTAGCCCATCATGGTTTCGGACAGCTCGAGGTCGGTCTTTGTGATGGCTCCCAGACTCGAGAAGAGACCGGTGTTACCGGTCATATAGGGGATCTCGATGGAATGGATGGCCCCGAGTGTACTCAACACCACGGGGACGCGCGTGAACTGATAGAGATACGCCGGTGAATCCGTGGATCCGGCCATGCAACCGGCCGCAAGCCGGGCCGTGGAGGCAAAACCGACCTCGGTGAGCATGCGGCTGAGACTGGAGTCCAGACCCTGCTTCCCGTCATTGGGATAGAGCGCCAGCGCCTCCTCGGCGTAGAGCCCGAAGATCTTCCGCATCTGGGCCTCGTATTGATCGGGCTCCACGGTCATGCCGGCTACGAAGAGGTTCCCTTCATCGGCGTTCGAACCGATGAGCAACGGAACGCTGTGGCACCTGCCCTCGGCCCAGAGCTTGCCGGGCAGATCGGGCAGCAGATACCCGTCGGCCACGGGCGTCCAGGTCAGACCTTTCTCCAGAAGGCCAAGCCCACGTGCGTACTTGCCGGCCGCCTCAACGAGCGCGCCCGCCGTCTTCGACCGCATCTGAGCAAGCACATCACCGGCAAGATCTATCTCCAAGTACGAAACGTAGTCCTCCCCGGCCGCCTCCGCGGCATCGAGGGTCACCGCGGTCGACACTCCGAAACCATGGTCAAGGAGGATGCCACTCTGCGGTATGGCTCGGTCGAAGAGGCCCTCAGCCAGCGGGCTCACCAGAAGACCCAGGATGCTGATGGCCCCCGCCGACTCCCCGAACACCGTGACGTTGGCCGCGTCGCCCCCAAAACCCGCGATGTTCGCCCGGACCCACCGGAGAGCGGCTACCTGGTCGAGAAGCCCATAGTTGCCGGACACGCCCTCCGGCGACTCGGCCGAGAGAGCGGGATGCGCCAGAAAGCCGAGCGGCCCCAAACGGTAGTTGATGCTCACCACCACCACACCCTTGGTGGCCAACCTAGCGCCGTTGTACACGCCCATAGCGCCCGACCCGCTCTCAAAGCTCCCCCCATGGATCCATACCATGACGGGTAGCGCCTCATCAGCGGACTCCACCGGCGACCACACATTCAGGTACAGGCAGTCTTCGTCCATCTCCCCGACGGCGAGGGCCGCGATATTGAACAGACCCTCTCCACCCGCCTGTGGACACGCCGGCCCAGGCTCCGTGCAGACGAGAGGCTCCGTCCAGGGTTCCACGGGTTGAGGCGGCTTCCAGCGGAGCCCGCCCACCGGCGGGGCGGCATAGGGGATGCCCTTGAAGACCCATATCTCCTGCCCGTCCACCTCTTCGACCAGCCCAATGACGGGTCCGCTCTCGAGTTGCACTTCCTCAAGACCGGAGTCTCCGCAACCCACCAGCAGAAGGCCGGCAAACAAGACTCCGCACAGAATGGCGGCTGCGACCGCCACCCTAGTCGATGCCGCCACGGAAGACGCAGCTCCGCGAGCCCCGCGCCGCTCACTGGTATCGGTGTGTGTCATACGAGGAATGTCTCCGTGACTGGGATGACTCAAACCAAGGAGAATACGACAAGACGAGAGTCAGGGCGCTTGCGATTTCGCCATACTGGCTCTACGCTCAAATCCAGCAAGTGCCCATGCAACCAGATCCCACTATCATCGCCGGGATCGGCAGAAGTGAGAGGTGCGCCATGTCGTGTCGCAAAGCCAAGGCCCGGCCGGCCGTCTTGGGCGCCATCGTGCTCACGGTGATCATCCTGCTCGCGATGGGCAACCCCGCTTCGGCCTTTCCCGATGTCCCGAACGAGCACGAATACAAGAAGGCCATCGACGTTCTTTCGTACCTGGGGGTCATCGGCGGGTATCGCGACGGGAGGTTCGGCCTCGACGACTCGGTGAAACGCGCCCAGTTCGCCAAGATGATCATAGGAACGCTGGACATCATCCCGGATCCCTCCACCGCAACGTGCTTCACCGACCTCGGGTCGCCCGACGCCAACGGCTATCCGCACAAGTACGTGCAGGCGGCCTATGAACACGGCATCACCTACGGCACCAATGCCACTCAGACTCTGTTCGCGCCCTGGGACTCCATCCGCCGCGACCAGGTTGTGAGCATGGTAGTCCACGGCGCCGAGAGTCTGTACCCGGGGGCGCTCTGGGATCCTTCCCCCGGTGCTCCACTGGTCTTCGACAACGTCGGTGAACCTCATGGCGAGAACCTGCGCATAGCCGAATACAATGGACTACTCGATGGCCTCATCGGCATGGGCCTCGGCTGGAACGTCACCGCCAACGCCACGCGCGGGGAGGTCGCCCAGATACTCTGGAACCTGCTCGACCTGCTGGAGGGAGCGCCCGTGCAGCCGTCCGATGAAGTCTGGATCTATCCCGACGGCAGCGGCGACTATCCCACCCTCGAGGCAGCCGTCGCCGCGGTCGCCCCGGGTGCGACCATCTATCTGGGCGCCGGTACCTTCACTCTCACAAGCACGCTCATGGTCGACTACGATCTGGCGCTCATCGGCTACGCCATGCAGGGGCCGAACAGCACGACGATACAGTTCGCGGGCGACGTGCTAGATGTCTACCAATGCGCCTTCTACGCAGAAGACATCCGGTTCGTGAGCACCGTCACAAGCGGTCCGTCCAACGTTATCGTGGCCTGCGACGCCGATCTCGGTCTGCGACGCTGCTATGTGACGGGGGGCTCGCGGCAGAATGACTTGCAAGGAGCCGGTCTATACCTCTACGGATACTCCTTCGGCGAGGTGATCGACAGCGTGTTCGCACAGAACGGCCTGCACGGCATCGACGTCGAAGAAGCATCGGATCTGCAGATAGCCAACAGCGTATGTTCGGAGAACGTACAAAGCGGTATATGTTTCTGGGATGAATCGACCGGGACCATCATGAGCTGCACCTGCGATTCCAACGGCAACGATGGTATCGCAGTCGCCGATGCCGCCCAGGTCACCATCGAGGACTGCACGCTGGCAGACAACGGGGCTGACGGGATCGCCCTGTTCGGATACTCGTACGGCGAGCTCATCGGCAACGAATGCAGCTCCAACGGTGACGCCGGCATCTACTTTGCCGACCAATCGGACGGCGCCGTCTACGATAACGAGTGCTATGACAACCACTGGGGCATCTACGTGGGCGCCGATTCGTACCCCATCATCGGCTCAAACGCCCTGCACGACAACACGTACGACATCACCTACGAATAAACGACGGGACCAACGGCCTCAGTCAACGTTGTAGGCGCCCATGAGCTTCCAGATGAAGAAGGCGCATTGGCCTCTGGTCGCCGGTGCGAACCAGCCCCACGGCCCCGGGTAGCCGTTGAAGAGGCCGTGCGCCGCGCCCATGCGCGCGTAAGGGTAATGGGGCTCCCCGAAGTCCTCGAACGGGGGCTCGAACGCGTGGGGAGGAGAGTCCCACAGGCCGAGGTCGATACCCGTGCGGACCACCATGGTGACGACCTGAGCCATCGTGATGTTCCGGTACGGTCCAAACGTGGTGGTGGTGGGATCCAAACCTACCGTGATGTGATGCTCGGCTGCGACGGCGATGTAGTGATCAGGGTAGAGAGGATCGTTGGGGTCCACGTAGTGGCCGGGGTAGCTCTTGGAGACATCGGTGAACGGGCACACGTCGCTGGTGAAGACCGGGTAGCCCACCGCCCGCACGATCATCTTGGCGAACTGCTGGCGGGTCACGAAATCGCTGGGGCCGAACCGGCCGTCCTTGTATCCGGAGACCACCTCCTCGCCCGCCAGACCTATCACGGCCTCGTAGTATGGCGATCCTACCGGCACATCGGGGAAGGAGGCGGTAGTTCCCGCGGCTTCGTATGTCACTTCGATCGTATAGACCTCTACACCGGCCTGCCCGCTGCCCGCTGAGACCATAGCGAAGAGCCGTCCGGGTCCGACGATCCCGTCGGCGAGGAAGCTCCCGTCGTCGTCATAGCGCTTCTCCCAGGCGAGGTCGGCGATCACATCGCCGCCTTTGGCCATGAAGGCCAGCCCGCACTCCCTGGGCACACCCTGAGTGTTGAACTCCACGGTGACCCGGCTCCGGCTCGGGATATCCAGATAGAAGAAGTCTTCGTCGCCTGCCTCGGGGATAGCGCCCCAGATCTCCAACCCGTTCTGGAGCTGCGTCGCGGCAGGAAAACTGTCGTTCGGCTCGTCAGGGTTGAGGAGCGGGACCAGGGCCTGGGCGGATGAGACCCCCAGAAGCATCATGGCGCAAACGATCAGCGCCATGACTATCCCGACCACGACCGTGACCGGCCCCACTCTGCGCGCGGCCACGCTTCTGATGCTCATGCCGGACCGGATGTTCATCGCGCACCTCCATGGTCGAGCCCGCTTCGTGAGGTAAGCCCCGCCTTGATTATAGGCCCGCCATACCCGGGGTCAATCCGGCGCATGCGCATCCCGCCACTGGAGCCTCCTTCTGTCCGGCGCGGCCTGTATCCTTGGTGCGACTGATCAGCGCCAGATAGCGAGGGAGACCGCGGCCCCAGTGGACAGCACCCCCACCGGGAAGGGAAAGGGCACCGACGAGACCGCCATCGGGGCGATCCTGGCCGAGCTCAACCAGCAGCAACGTGAGGCGGTGCTGCACGGTAGTGAGCCGCTCCTCATCGTCGCCGGAGCCGGCACGGGTAAGACTGCCACACTCGCGCACCGCGTCGCGTACAAGATCGCCACCGGCACCGACCCGGGCCGCATCCTGCTGCTCACCTTCACGCGCAGGGCGGCAAGCGAGATGCTCCGCCGCGTGGACGGCATACTCAGGCGTCTGGAGGCCGAATCGCGTCGCACAGACACCGCAACGACGCCGGCATCGGGCAGGGTCTGGGGCGGCACATTCCACGCCGTGGGCACTCGACTCCTGCGCCTCCATGGCCGCTCCATCGGCCTGGAGCCCTCGTTCACCATCCTCGACCGCGGAGACGCCGAAGATCTTCTGGGAGTCCTCCGCACCGAGCTGGGCCTAGCCAAGAGCGACCGCCGCTTTCCACTCAAAGGCACCTGTATGGACATCTACAGCCGCTGCGTCAACGCCCGCGAGCCTGTCGACCAGACTGTCGAGGCCGACTTCCCCTGGTGCAAAGACGACATCGACGACCTGCGCCGTCTCTTCGCCGCCTATGTGGATCACAAGGCGGACCACAACGTGCTCGACTACGACGACCTGCTGCTCTTCTGGCACGGTCTGCTGACCGACGCCGCCGCGGCCCGCTCGATCAGAAGCCGGTTCGACTGCGTTCTCGTCGATGAGTACCAAGACACCAACCGCCTGCAGGCCGAGATCCTCCAGATGCTCTGCCCGGGTGGCATCCGCCTGACCGCCGTCGGCGACGATGCCCAAGCGATCTACTCGTTCCGGGCGGCGACGGTCCGCAACATCCTCGACTTCCCACAACAGTTCCCGGAAACCCGCGTCGTCACCTTGGAGCAGAACTACCGCAGCACCCAGCCCATCCTCGATACCACCAACGGGGTCATCTCGGAAGCCGCCGAGCGACATGCCAAGAACCTGTGGTCGCAGCGGGCGGATGGCGCCAGGCCGCAGCTCGTCACCTGTGACGACGAAGACGAGCAGACGGAGTTCGTCATCCATCAGGTGCTCGAACACCGCGAGTCCGGCCTGGCCCTGCGGCGCCAAGCCGTGCTCTTCCGGGCCTCTCATCACAGTCTGACATTGGAGCTGGAGCTCGCGCGACGCAACATCCCTTTCCGCAAGTATGGAGGGCTGCGCTTCGTGGAGACGGCCCATGTAAAAGACCTCATGGCGTTCCTGCGCCTGGCGGAGAACCCCCGCGATCTGATGGCCGGCACGCGGCTCCTCATGTTGCTCCCAGGCGTCGGGCCCAAGAAGGCCCGGGGCCTCATGGACCGCCTGACAGGCAACACCGGGCGCGGCACGCCGGAGGCAGATCCCTCCGGGGCCTCCGCCGGCTTCGCAGCCTGGACCGGCTGCCCCGCCCCGTCCCCTGCCTCGGCAGAAGCTTGGGCCGGCTTGGTGTCTCTCATGACCGGTCTTACCGAGCGTGAACCGGGCGACCTAGCCTCACAGATCAAACGTGTCCGCCTGTTCTACGCGCCCCTCCTTGAACGCCTCTACGACAATTCACGCGCACGACTCATGGACCTCGAGCAACTCGAATGGATGGCCGGGCGCTTTCCCGACCGCGCCCGGTTCCTGGCCGAGATCGCCCTCGATCCCCCCGCATACACCGAAGACCTTGCCGGACCGCCACTGCTCGACGAAGACTTCCTCATCCTCTCCACCATGCATTCCGCCAAAGGCCTCGAGTGGGACGTGGTCTTCGTCATCCACGCTTCCGACGGCAACATCCCGTCGGACATGGCCACCGGCAGGCTCGAAGAGATCGAAGAAGAACGCCGTCTGTTCTACGTGGCCCTCACCCGCGCCAAAGACTGGCTGTACGTCTGCCACCCGTTGCGCTACTACACCCACCCGCGCAGTTTCAGCGACGTCCACGGCTACTCGCAGCCCACCCGTTTCGTCTCTGCCCGGGTGCGGCACACCATGGATCTCTGCACTGCGGCCGACCTCGTCGGTGGTCCAACGGGTCCTCCGGACGGGCCCGGCACGCCAGGGGCCCAAGGCCCCGTCACCACCGACGACATCCGGCGGCGGCTCAAGGAGTGGCTCTAGCAGAGAGTCGGGGCGGCTCCCGCCGATGGGTGGGAGCCGTGCGTAAATCGGGAACCCGACGGGTAGATAGAATATCCGAGCTGACCAGGACCGACCGTCAAAGCCCCCCTAGGGCGGCACACCGACACCCACGAGGGAGGACACACATGCCGGGGCCCCAGCCTCAACCGGGATCGGAATGGCACCGACTGAAGACCGACGAGATCGTGGGCCTTTTCGATACCGACCTCGACCGAGGTCTCACATCCGAAACAGTGAAGGCCCGGTCTGAGGAGTATGGACCGAACTCCATAACCCCACAGAAGAGCGCAGGCCCTCTGAAGCGGGCCTTGGCCCAGTTCAACCAGCCGTTGGTGATCATCCTCATCGTCGCGGGTGCGGTCACGGCGATACTCCAAGAGTGGGTGGACGCCGGGGTCATCTTCGGGGTGGTCGTCGTCAATGCCATCATCGGTTATCTGCAGGAGGCCAAGGCCGTCAAGGCCATCGACGCGCTCTCTCGCTCCATGACCGCTGAAGCCACGGTGATACGCGACGCGCGGCGGGTGCACCTCTCGGCTGTGGAACTCGTGCCTGGTGACGTAGTCGTGCTACATGCCGGCGACAAAGTGCCGGCCGACATGCGCCTCACGTATAGCCGCGATCTTCGCATAGACGAGTCGGCGCTCACCGGCGAGTCCATCCCTGTCGAGAAACACTCCGCGCCCCTCGACGGAGACACGCCACTGGCCGACCGTGTCAACATGGCCTACGCTTCCGCGCTCGTCACCGGAGGCCAGGGAGCCGGCGTTGTGGTGACCACCGGCGACGAGACCGAAGTAGGCCGCATTTCTCATCTCATCGCCGAGGCCGAGGATCTCAAGACGCCTCTCACCCGCAAGATCGCCCATTTCAGCAAGGTACTGCTGTTCGTCATCCTGGGACTCGCCATCGTCACCGCCGTCGTCGGCATCCTGCGGGGCGAGGGCGCCGTGGAGATGTTCATGGCAGCCGTAGCGCTTGCCGTCGGAGCCATACCCGAAGGACTGCCGGCCGCCGTGACCATCACCCTGGCCATCGGGGTATCCCGCATGGCGAACCGCCGGGCCATCATCCGCAAACTGCCCGCCGTGGAGACCCTGGGCAGCACCACCGTCATCTGCTCCGACAAGACGGGCACCCTCACCGAGAACCAGATGACGGTGCAGCGGGTCGTGACCCAGGATCACGCATACACGCTCACCGGCGGTGGCTACTCACCCGAGGGGACCATCCAAGCAGCCGAGACGGCCGACGCCACTGGGGCTTCCGAGGCTCTGGAGGCCTCCACACTGGTCGGCAGAGACGAGACCCTCGCCGAACTGCTGCGTGCGGGGGTGCTCTGTAACGACAGCTCGCTCTACCACGAAGACGGACAGTGGCGTGTGCAAGGAGACCCCACCGAGGGCGCTCTGCTCGTGGCCGCGGCAAAGGCCGGGATGAACCGCGAAGAGGTGCGGCATGGCTTCCCCCGCCTAGACACCGTGCCGTTCGAGTCGGAGCATCAGTACATGGCGACGTTGCACTCCGTCAAAGAGACCGACGGGCCGGTCTTCGTGCACGTGGCCTACGTCAAGGGCGCTATTGAGAAGGTAGTCGCCCGGTGCTCCAACGAGCTCGCCACGGATGGCTCCACGAGACCCCTGGACGCCGAGAAGATAGACCGGCTGGCCAGAGACATGGCTTCGTCGGGCCTGAGGGTACTTGCCTTCGCTCGAAAAGCTGTATCGGAAGACGTCGACGAGATCACCCACAAAGACGTGGATGACGGCCTTCTCTTCCTCGGCCTTCAGGGCATGATCGACCCGCCGCGCCAAGAGGCCCTGCAGGCCATCGAGGCCTGTCACAGGGCAGGCGTGCAGGTGAAGATGATAACCGGCGACCATGCCTTGACGGCACTCGCCATAGCCCAACAGTTGAATCTGCGCGAGCCGGGCTGCGACCCCACCACCGAGATCGAGCCTCTCACCGGCAGCCAGCTGGAGGCCATTGACGATGCCGATCTCGTTCAGACGGCCGAAAAGACCTACGTCTTCGCCCGCGTCACACCCGAGCAGAAGCTACGCCTGGTCGATGCACTGCAACACCAGGGTCATGTGGTCGCCATGACGGGCGACGGGGTCAACGACGCTCCGGCGTTGCGACAGGCCGATATCGGCGTCGCCATGGGCATCACGGGGACGGAGGTGGCCAAAGAAGCCGCCGACATGATCCTCACCGATGACAATTTCGCCTCCATAGAGGCCGCGGTGGAAGAAGGCCGCGGGGTTTTCGACAACCTGACCAAGTTCATCGCCTGGACTCTCCCCACCAACCTAGGAGAGGGCTTGGTGATCCTGGCCGCCGTGTTCGCCGGCGTGGCCCTCCCGATCCTGCCTGTGCAGATCCTCTGGGTCAATATGACCACAGCGGTCTTGTTGGGCCTCATGCTTGCCTTCGAGCCCAAAGAGATAGGCATCATGGACAGACCGCCCCGTGCCCCGAAATCTCCCATCCTCGACAGAGTACTCATGGGCCGGGTCGTGATAGTGGGCGCGCTGCTGCTGGCGGCGGCTTTCGGGCTCTTCGAGTACTTCGAGCGTGAAGGGCACGGTCTCGACTACGCGCGCACGGTGGCGGTGAACGTCTTCGTCTTCGGCGAGATGCTCTACCTGTTCAATTGCCGCTCGCTGACGCGTCCGTCGTGGAGCCGGGGTTTCTTCAGCAACCGCCTGCTCTTCGCCGGCGTGGCCGTCATGATCGGGTTGCAGATGCTGTTCACGTATCTACCCGGCATGAACACGCTGTTCGGCACCACAGGTCTGGATGGCATAGCGTGGGCCTGGATCTTGGGATCGGCCGTGGGCATCCACGTCATCGTGGAGATCGAGAAGTGGATCCGGCGCGTCTGGACGCGCACGCATACTCCGTCAGGAGGGACCTGTTAGGAGAGACCTGCCGGTGGAAGACGCTCGTCGGCGCTCTAGCTGCCCTTGACCTCCGCGTAGGCCCAATCGAGCCACGGGAAGAGCGCTTCGAGATCGGAGCGTTCCACGGTCGCTCCGCCCCAGATGCGGATCCCGGGAGGGGCTTCGCGATAGGGCGCGACGTCGTAGGCCACTCCCTCGCCCTCGAGTAGCGAGGCTATCTTCTTCGCGGCGGCCGGCCGTTCTTCGGCGCTGAGCTCGGCGAACCAAGGGTCGATGATCTTGAGGCAAATGGACGTGCACGACCGCGTCGCGGGGTCCTCCGCCAAGAAGTCCACCCAGGGAGTGCGCTCCACCCAGGCTGCCACGGCCGCGAGGTTCGCCTCGCTCCGCTGTATCAGTCCGGGTAGGCCGCCCAGACCCTCGGCCCATTTGAGGCCGTCCAGGCCGTCCTCGACCACCAGCATCGACGGTGTGTTGATGGTGTCGGCGTGGAAGATGGCCTCCATGAACTTGCCGCTCTTCGTCATGCGAAAGATCTTGGGCAGTGGCCACGCAGGCGTGTAGGTCTCCAGGCGCTCCACCGCCCGGGGGCTGAGTATCAGCACGCCGTGTTGGGCCTCGCCACCCAGCACCTTCTGCCAGGAGTAGGTGACCACATCCAGCTTGGCGATGGGCACATCCATGGCAAAGACCGCGGAGGTGGCGTCACAGAGGGCAAGACCGCGGCGGTCGTCGGCGATCCAGTCGGCGCCGGGGACCCGGACTCCAGACGTAGTGCCGTTCCAGGCGAAGACCACGTCACGGTCCCAGTCGACCTGCGCCAGATCGGGGAGCTTGCCGTAATCGGTGGCGAGCACGCGCGCGTCGGAAAGCTTGAGCTGCTTGGTGATGTCGGTCACCCAGCCTTGACCGAAGCTCTCCCAAGCAAGGGCGTCTACCCCGCGTGCCCCCAGCAGCGACCACATGGCCATCTCCATGGCCCCGGTGTCGGAGGCAGGCACGATACCGAGGTAGTAGTCGTCGGGCACTCCCAGCAGCGCACGAGACCGGTCGATCACCTCTTGGATACGAGCCCGCCCGGCCTTCGAGCGGTGCGACCGGCCCACCAAGGCGCCCTCCAAGACCCCGGGGCTCCATCCAGGCCGCTTGGCGGTGGGGCCGGAGGAGAAACACGGGTTGGCGGGGCGGGTGCTAGGTTTCATCAGAACGTCCTTCCGTACAAATCATGGCGAAGTCATCATCTGCCGGAAAGGATACCGCAGCCACAGACCGGCGAGGGGTGCCTCCACCCCTCGGGTCTGATCCCGGCTCCGGTTGTGCTTCTACTTCAAATGAGTCAACTGGTTCACAAAGTCCCGCACCGGCCCGGCGTTTTCGGCCAGCCTACCCGCCGTATTGGCGATCCCCTCGACGCCTCCCAGAGAGTCCAACGTCTCCTTCACTTTGTCCCGGCGGTTCCATATGGCCAGTCCGCCGGCAACGAGCGCGGCAACCACTGCGAGCGCCTCGATGGTCTTCAACAATCCGGACATCTCAACCTCCAAACGACCCGTGGTCCTTTGGGACTGACATTCGCGGCCGGGAAAGCCCATCCTGCCCACGGAGTCCCGTAGGTCGTCCGTTTGAAGCCCGTGCGGCTCCCGCAGTTGCTCAGTCCACGGCGATCATCACGTTGCTGGCCTTGATCACGGCGTATGCCTTGGACCCCGGCTGCAGCTTGAGGTCTTCCGCGGAGTGCTTGGTGATGATGGAGACTATCTGCACTCCATCAGCCAGCTCCAGCACCACTTCCGAGTTCACGGCTCCATGATCCACGCTTTTGATGGTCCCCTCCAGAACGTTTCTCGCGCTGAGCTTCATGGTCTTCTCCTGACTGTATGGCTATCCTGACTCAATGGCTATACGTCGGACGAGGGTGTCCGTGCAGCTTCTACATACCCATCCCGGGCCACGGACATGCCGAACCGCTTGGGTCGCACACGCGCCGAGCGACGTTGCCGTTCTGCTCTGCTAGAATATCCGTTCGCTGAGGCGGCGAGCCTCGTCGCCAGATGGAGAAGTGGCCGAGAGGCTGAAGGCGCTCGCCTGCTAAGCGAGTGAAGGAGTGAATGCTCCTTCCGAGGGTTCGAA